>Ga0105239_10000039_pt1 | contig 203537 bp, 176 predicted proteins | sample KBSC44metaG_FD_92761 | JGI IMG/M metagenome (GOLD analysis project Ga0105239, IMG submission 92761) | Corn rhizosphere microbial communities from Kellogg Biological Station, Michigan, USA - KBS C4-4 metaG | ecosystem: Host-associated > Plants > Roots > Rhizosphere > Soil | place: Michigan... | reverse complement strand
TATTTCCTGAATTCGTTTTTATCGATATAACTGCTCATGATTTTTTTGTTAGTGTGCGGGTTTTAATCGCGATAAATATAGTTGTTACTTAAATACTTTTAATAACAGAAAGTTTTTTGAAAGTAAATTTATTTGGGGGAGGGAAGTCGGAAAGACGAATGTCCTTCGGGCTTTCAACATAGGGATGGGTTTAAAACCCATCCCTATAATTAAAGTACCCCAAAAACAAAAGCCCGAAAGCGGAAGCTATTCTCCCACTTTCGGACTTTACTGATTTTCCGGAGCCAGCAGCTTATGCCGGCAGTTTCGAAAAATCTGTATAAGTAATTTCTTTCGGTTCTAAAGTAACAACGCTTTTCACGTAATCAAATACCTTCAATGCCTTCGCATCTTCAAATATTTTATTTGCGTTTTCTTTATTCTGAAGGTATTGCACGGTGTACTGGCTCAACTGTTCGTCGCTCAATCCCTGCGGGCTGTACATCTTGAATTGCTGTTCCAAACGGGCTTTAGCTAACTGGAAAACTTCCTCGTATTTAATTTCAAGGTTGTTATCTTTTATGATTTTATTTTCAATCAAAGTCCATTTAAGGTTTTGAGCGAAATCATCATAACCGCCGGCCAGCTCTTCGTCTGTAAGCTTTTCGTTGGTAACCATCAGCCAGCGTTTCAAAAATTCGTCAGGCAATGCGAAATTAACTTTGCTTAAACCATACTTGTAAACCTCACCCTGCAGCTTGCGCTCCGAGTCCTGCTGCATCATGCCTTCTATTTCACCGGTTATTTTTTCCCGGAAACCTTCTTCGGTGGTAACTTCACCTTCGCCAAATAATTTATCAAAGAACTCCTGGTTTAAATCAGATTCTTCCAAACGGTTAACATTTTTAACAGTTAAACGGAAGTTCGATTTTAACTCTGCTGCTGTTTCTTCATCTATCTTCAACAAACCTGCAACCTTAGCTGCATCGTTGTCAAAAGCTTTCTGAATATCCAGCGTTAACTCGTCGTCTTTTTTCAGACCGATTAAAGATGCCTTTATTGCTGCATCCTGAATTTGGTCTAAACGTACAGACGCTGTGTTGCTAATGCCATCCTCAAAAACAGAACCATCCGGCGAAAGCTGCACTAATTCTGAATAAAGCACGTCATCGTCTGCCGATACGTCAGGATTTGTCATTTTGCCATAGCTGCGGCGGATATTTTTGATACGTGCTGCCAGGGTTTCTTCATCAACCTTGATAACGTATTGTGTAATTTTATCTTTCGATGAAAAGTCAACATCGAATTCAGGCGCTAAGCCGATTTCGTAGTTAAATTCAAAGTTATCGGCAAAATCCCAGTTATATTCTTTATCGTCGTCGCGCTTTGGCAATGGCTGACCAAGAACTTCCAGTTTTTCGTCTTCCAGGTATTTATTCAATGTATCCGAAAGCATGTTGTTAATCTCATCAACCAAAATGCTTTTGCCGTACATTCTTTTGATATGCGATGGCGGCACCATTCCCGGACGGAATCCTGCTATTTTAGCTTTTTTAGCTTGTTCTTTTATAGCTTTTTCAACACGTGGCTGATAGTCTTCCGGGTTGATGTTAATTTTTACAACTGCGTTCAGGTTATCGATTTTCTCCTGTGATATATTCATCTTTTAGCGGTATTTATACTTCAATTTATTTAAGCGACTACTTTAAAAACCATAGGTATTTAAGGGTGTCCCTTTTTGGAGGTGCAAAGGTATAAAAAAAGTCCGGGAGTTGAAAAAGTAGTGTTGTTGTTGTCGGCCCGGTAAGCAGCGACGGGGTGTTCTTGTCGGTGACAATACCGACAAGGGCGGAATGGGCAAAATAATATTACGTATCCTTAGTCGTTACATTTACTTAACAACCTATAAACCAAATACAATGAAGCTTTATCAAACGGTGCTGATAGCGTTAATCACTATAATTTTCACATCATGCTCCACAGGCTATACGCTAACCAATGGCCCTGCAGATTACCGCTTAAAAATGGTACAATTGGATAAGCTATCGATAGGACTGCACGTTGCCGATGCTGATAAAAATACGCCGGATAATATCAGCGCATTTTTGATGATTAATCATGCGCAAAGTAAATCGGGCCTTAAAATCTCGAACCTGGCAGTAACGCTGCAAAACACCCAAAGCGGCGACAAATATCTTGCAGCAGATACCGTAGCTATGCGTTACTCTGCGGATACCGTTATTCAGCGCCGTGAGGAGGTGCTCAGTAACCACGATTTACTAAACGGCAAAATAATCCGTATTGCCGACCGTACTACCTATACGCTATCTTACCATTTTGCAGCGCCGGCTACAAAACAACAGTCTAAAGATATTACCGGGCAGGTGGAATTCAATCAAACGGACACATCGGGAAATACCGTTAGGGTAACAAAAAGCTTTAACTTTCAGCGGAATAAATATTTAAATGTATCGGGTAATTAACCTGCCTGATGCATCTTATGAATTAATTGCTGCCTGCCTGTGCTGCAAATGTATTTGCCTGGAAATGTACCACCTTATTCTTTATCGGTTTAAGAGTTTTCAGGTATGCATAAACAGATTTCAGGTCGCTTTCCGTCATACCTGCATAATCAAACCATGGCATAATTGTCTGTGGGTCGGATGATGATACAGTAGTTGTTTTTGTTATATCAGCGAAATTCTTAAATCGCTGCACAAAAGCGGCGCTTGTCCAGTTGCCTATGCCTGTTTCCTTATCAGGCGTAATATTTGCCGAGTTAATATTGTTATTGCCAATTCTGAAGCTCCTGCCACCGGCAAATTCCATTCCGGCTACCATTTGGCCTTTAACGTTTTGCGTATGGCAATCCATACAAGCGCCTGCATTAACAAGGTATCCCCCATATTTTAGCGTGTCGGATGGATTAGGTAATGTACCCAGGCTTGCTTTTTGCGGCATGGTATGCACTAAAATATTCAAAGGGAAATTATACGAAGCGCGCGGGTAAGTAGTATTGACTGGTTGCAACGTGCGCAAATAGGCAATAATAGCATAAACATCCTCCCGGCTTAATTTCGAGTAACTTGGCCACGGCATCAGTGGGAAAATAGCTGAACCATCTTTACGAACACCGGCCGTTATCGCCCTGAAAATTTCGCCGTCGGTCCATTCTTTTAAATTGAATGGTGTGATATTGGGCACATGAACGCTGCCCGGAAAATTGACCTTTTCATCAAACACTTCGCCGCCCTGGCCGAGCTTACCATCAATAACCGGCCCTGCAAATTTGCTAAAATCGCGCTTTGAGTGGCAATCCGTACAAAGCACCACATGGCTTACCAGGTATTGACCGCGTGCTACGGTTTTGGCATCGGCCGGCACATGGATATCTTCCGCACCGCCTACATTAGGCAGGGCTAAAGTAATATAAGAAATGGCGCCGACTACTACCAGGACAATAATAACAACGAGATAAAGTAAAAACTTTCTCAGCTTTTTCATGATTTGGTTGGGTTGATTTGGGTTGACAGTTCAAAAAATCAAGTTAAATTAAATAAATTTTGTAACATGACCAAGCAGTTAGTCAGAACGTTACAAAAAATTTAATTTACATTGAAAGAAAGACAGCCTGTTTTAATTCACCTTCTCTACCGATGCGCCATCAGAATTATTGGCGTTAACCGTTTGCGGATTGCCGTGATATTTTATCACAGAGCCATCGCTGCCATGAACGTTAAGCGTGTTTAACACATTAACCTCGCCATAAGAGCCATCAGAAGCTCTAACCCAGGTTGAGCCCGCCACAAAGTCTTTTGCATACACTTTACTGCCATCACTAAGCTGAACTTCGCTGCTCGAAGCCTGGCCTTTCAAATCCAGCTCAGAAGCATCACTCGAGCGGATAGTTACTTTTGTGGCAGTTAAATCGGCGGTTATATGGGAACCATCAGAGAGGTGGATGTTAACATCCCGTCCATTCAATTTGCCATCCGACACAATTTCTGCAGCGTCAGAAGCTTTAAGCCCTTCCAGCATTCGCACCGGAACTTTCACAATCATCTGGCCGCTGTTGCACAAATTCTTTTTGGTATAAATACGCAGCGTACCGCCGGTAACGGTGGTGCGGATATATTTCAATATGTTATCGTCGGCGGTAACGGTTATGGTGTTTGAACTGTCCTGCTTTACAATAACCTTAAACGATTCAGATACATCTATCCTGGTGAAATCGCCAGGCTTCCGGTTTTCAGTAATTTGATGGCCTGAACCCTGGATGCAATGAAACCTGCATGATGACAAGCTGCCAAGGGAAATAGCTGCTAGTAAAATGAATATCGGGAGTTGTAGTCTTTTCATGGTTTTTGTTTTTTTGACGACGAGTTACTTGCTTACGTTACATCAAATTTAAAAAAAGCTGCCGTAAACCGGCAGCTTTTTGAATTTATGATTTTGCTTGTCTATTGTAATGATTATTAAAGGTCGGCTATATCTAATGTTTTTGCTGAAGCCATGTCTTTGCGTGTTTGGCTTGCTACCAGGTTTTTCTGATTTACATTTTCGTCGCGGTCGCATTTTAAAGTGTACTCGTTAACGGTGCCGCTGATGTTCACCTTTGCATTATCTTTTACTGCTACGCTTGCAGAAAAAGCATCCAGGTTTAATTTAGCAGAAGCATTGTCGTGCAGGTCAACATCAAATTCTATTTTTGAAATGTTTCCGAATGATTTTACTTCGGCATTATCAAAGGCAGAGATTGAACGCAGGTCGTTTGCGGTAACCCAAACAACTAATTTATCGGCTTTGTATGAGGTAATCCTCAACACGCCGTTTTTGCTTTGCACAAGTGCGCTTTCGCTGTAGTATTTGTTATAAACTTTTACCTGGTCGGCAGTGCCGTCGCTTACATATAGTTCAACGTTTCCGCGTACTTCTATCTTGTTGATGGCGCTAACGTCGGTTAAAATTGTGTAGCTGTTATCAGTAGTTTTTACTGTTGCTGCATTAGCTGTATTTGTTACTCCAAAGCCTAAAACCAAGGCGGCGAAGATGGTTATGATTTGAGTTTTCATGATATGTTTTATTTTGAGTGTCAACTAATTATATTCTCTAAATTCTGAATACACTAATAAGACGAACGCAATTTTATATCGTTACAGCAATATGGCCCCTATTAGGTATAGACAAGGTTTAATTCGGTAAACCGAGCAATTGGGTCGGTGAAAGGAGGAGCAAAAAGTTCATGGTTGATGGTTCATAGTTCATGGTAGCTGCGGATGAGCCGGAAACCGAACAGCCCCTTTTGTTAATTGCAGCGGCTATGAACTATCAACCATGAACTATTAACTCTTCTCACTATCTTGCGTTCCACAACTATCTGCACAATGGAATACGTTTTAGGGGTCGATATCGGTACGGGCAGCGTTAAGGCTGTCGCGGTAAGTTTACAGGGGCAGTCGTTTGCCGATTTCCAGCTTTATTATTCCTACAGCTCGTCCAAGCCTGGCTACCATGAGCAAGACTCGGATTTGATATGGGAAAGTTTTAAGGATTGCCTGGCTGGTATTGTTAAAAAAATCGGGACGCCACCTCTGGCAGTCAGCTTAAGCAGCGCCATGCATAGCTTAATCCCGGTTGATGGCAACTGCAAGGCATTAGCCCCAATGATAACCTGGGCTGATAACCGGAGCGCAGGTATCGCCAACCGGTTGAAATCCACAGACGAAGGAATGGCTATTTATGAGGCCACAGGCACACCCCTGCATGCCATGTCGCCGCTTTGCAAAATCATCTGGATACGAGAAAATAATCCTGATTTATTTGACGGGACTTACAAATTCATATCCATAAAAGAATTTACCTGGTTCAGGCTTTTTAACGAATTTAAAATAGACGAATCATGCGTCTCGGGTACAGGATTGTTTAATATCAGTAAGCGCGACTGGCACGATGAGGCACTTCAATTGGCTGGTATAACTACACAATCACTATCCCAATCTGCCCCTACTGATTATAGCAATAATTTACCCGGAAATACGCATGGCTTCAACTTTCTAACGCCTAACACGCCTTTCATTATCGGGGCCAGTGATGGTTGCCTCGCCAACCTTGGCAGCATGGCCATAGAACCCGGAATAGCAGCTATAACCATCGGCACCAGCGGCGCAGTAAGGGTAGCCAGCAATAAACCGCTCCCAAATCGCAAGGCGATGACATTCAGCTATATCCTGGATGATACAACCTTTATCTGCGGCGGTCCCATCAATAACGGTGGTATAGCCCTGCAATGGTGGCTAAAAAACAATAATACCGAGCTATCCGAAAAAGCTTACGACTACTTCTTTCAGCAAGTAGCTTCGACCCCGGCAGGAAGCGATGGCCTGGTATTTCTCCCCTACCTCACCGGCGAACGCGCTCCAATTTGGGACAGTGAAAGCAGCGGAACATTTTTCAATATTAAATTACAGCATACCCAATCGCACTTTTCGCGTGCCGTGCTGGAAGGTATATGCTTTGCGCTAAAAGATGTTCTGGGTGCAGTTCAGCAAAACAGCGAGCCTATTACACAAATAAATATCAGCGGCGGCATAGTAAAATCTGATACCTGGATGCAAACCCTGGCCGACATCACCAACAAAAAACTCGTAATGTCCCAAACCGACGACTCCTCCGCCATCGGCGCCGCATTCATCGCCATAAAAAAAATCAGTGCAACACCAGCTTACCCGCAACCAAATTTCGAAGCTCCCAAAACCTTCCATCCCAACCCCCAAAACGCCGAAATCTACAACAAACAATTCCCCATCTACAAAGAGTTATACAACACTTTAAAAGGAATCATGCACAAAACATCAATACAATCATCAAATTAAATCACCTAAATCAGTGTAATCTTAAAAATAAAATTCCGCGTAAGTCCTTAAACAAGTGCTCCAAATCAGTGTAATCACTTCAATCAATGAAATCATCAAATCAAAAAATCGGCGCTTAATAATCGGTGAAATCCCCCCCAATCAGTGAAATCCTATAATAATCGGTGTAATCCCTAAAACCAAAAAAGCTACCTGCGTTACACAGATAGCTCCCGTAGTATATAGTGAACCTTTGCAAAAGTGCTATTTATAAACCGGCCAAATCAGTGTTGGCTACGGTCATTTTGTTTTCCACATAGTGGGCAGCGCTAAAGTTGTTGCTTTTAACGTTCGACTCGATATCCCTGTAAAGGTTTAACTGGTTAGCCGAACCTGCTAAATCTGCTTTAGCATTATCTTTAACGGTTAAGCTGGCAGTAAAAGTATCCAGGTTTAATTTAGCCTTGGCATTGTCATGCAGGTCGACGTCGAACTCTATTTTCGAAATATTTCCGAATGATTTTACTTCAGCATTATCGTAAGCAGAGATGGCGCGCAGGTCACTGGCGCTAACCCAAACTACAAGTTTTTCTGCTTTGTATGATGATATGCGCAGTACGCCGTTTTTGCTTTGTATCAGGGCGCTCTCTGAGTAATATTTGTTGTAAACTTTTACCTGGTCGCTTGATGCGTCAGAAACATACAGCTCAACATTTCCGTGTACTTCAATTTTGTTGATGGCGCTGATGTCGGTTAAAACGGTATAAGTGTTAGCATCGTCTTTTACGGTTGCTGCTTGGGTTGAATTTGCGATTCCTGCGGTTAAACTTAAGGCAGCGAATACGGTGATTATAGCGGTTTTCATGATATTAATTTTTTATTGTCGATTATTCTGTTTCTCTAAATTTTAAATACATCTATAAGACGATCAAAAAAAACAAACGTTACAGTAAAACGCCCTGTATTAGGCATATAAGCGGTTTTTTCCGGTGAGTAACGGAATTTCGTCGGTGAAAATTCCTGTTGGAGTTCATGGTTGATGGTTCATAGTTCATGGCCGGAAAATACAGGTAACGCAGTCAGCTATCGGGACTTTGTAAACCGCTTGTTTAGCCGACGATTTTTTTTAAAATCTTTAGGAACTCTTTTTTGTTATAGACAGTGTAATTACCAACAGAACCGGCATGACCAAACAACCCAAACGCTCCCGCATTATACACTTAGGCGACAAACGCCTGCTCGATTTTTTCATCAGCAACCTCGACAAAATATACTGCGCAAAAAAACACATGGTCGCACGCTTTCCGGAAATTGCCGGTGAAGCTCATTTTGAGGATTTAAACCATGCTATTATGGAAACGGTGGATGATGTAAAAAAGCAAATAGCCCGCATGGATGAAATATATGAATGCCTTGGCGCAGAAAATAAGGCTGCCGGCTGCCAGGGATTAGCCGGGATGATTGAAGAAGCATTTACCGCCATCGCCGACCAGCAGGACGATACCGCCCTCCGTGATATGGCAATCCTATTTTATATGCAAAACATGGAGAGCATCGAAGTCGCCTCCTTCCAGGCATTGCAAATCCTGGCCAAAAAATTAAAAAATGCTGAAATAACCCAACTCTTGAAAGAAAACCTCGACGAAGCCCGGGACGACCGAAAACTACTCCTGGAAATAACCGCAAAATATGCAACAAGCTAAAAATCAGTGAAATCACACTAATCAAAAAAATCATCTCTAAAAAAATCAGTTCTCTAAAATCTGTGAAATCATAACCAAACAAAAAAGCCACTTGTACAAAACAAATGGCTCCCGTTATATATGTTGAACTTTTGCAAAAGTCGGCTTACATACCGAATGATTCGGCGCTCAGGTCAGCAGCGTAGCTTAACCTGTTTTCGTTGCGGTGAATTGCAGCGAAATTGTTGCTCTTCACGTTCGATTCGATGTCCCTGTTAAGGTTCAACTGGTTTGCTGAACCTGTTAAATCAGCTTTAGCATTATCTTTTACGGTTACATTGGCATTAAATGCATCCATGTTTAATTTGACAGAAGCGTTATCATGCAGATCAACGTTAAACTCAATTTTCGAGATGCTACCGAATGATTTTACCTGGGCGTTATCATAAGCAGAAATTGAACGCAGGTCGTTAGCGTTAACCCAGACAATCAGCTTTTCGTTGTTGTATGAAGCGATGCTCAATACGCCATTTTTGTTCTGAACAAGCGCATTGTGCGAATAGTAATTGTTATAAACCTTTACCTGATCGCTGGCAGCGTCAGAAATGAACAGCTCAACGTTGCCGTGAACTTCGATTTTATTTATAGCGCTGATGTCGTTTAAAACAGTATAAGCATCTTTCAATGCAGATGCGTTAGAAGTGGCGGTAAAACCTAATACTAAAGCTAAAATTGTGATTATGGAAAAAAATTTGGTTTTCATTGTTATATTATTTATTATTGTGATTCTGAATTGTTGTATTTCTTTCGATTTTAAATACAGCTATAAGACGAGGCTTTTTTTAAAACGTTACAGTGGTTTATTATTTAATAGACCAACGCCTTATTTTCGTCTGCAAAGGTCACATTTTTACCTTCCAATATTTATCATCTTAGTGTCAGTTTTACACTTTTAATTTTAAGTAAAATTCTTACTGGCATCCTGTCGCATAGCGCTATAAATCAACCATTTAATCTATTATTTACAATAAGATTCGAGCCTTTCACTCTTTTAAAGAATTATATTTTCGACAAAAAACAAATTTTTCGCGGCGTAAAACAGAGTTTACTGCAAGATTTTTTTTGCGTTCAGGATGAATAATTTTGCGGAGTAGCTAACCTTTATTTAAATAGAAGAGATTTTTTCTGCCTAAAATTTCAATAAAATCATTTTGCCACGACGAGTTTAGCCCAAGCACATCATCCGCAACATCGACTGTTAGATAGCCACAATCTAGAAAATCCGCTAAATCCCGGTTCTAACTAATTACCAGCTTCTCACCTGCAAATTTTATTTTCCCGGCATCCAGCAATTGCCTTATGGTAGCCAGCTTTTCTTTTTCGGTACCATTTTTTGCAGAGGAAACTAAAGAAGCAAGGTCGTATGGTGAGACGCGCAGTAGATGAATCAATTCACCGGTAATATCGTCGACTATTTCTTCAGCGCTTTTCTTTCGTTTCTCTTCCAGGCAGACGTCGCACACGCCGCATTTTTCGGCGCCTTGCTCATCAAAATAATTGAGCAGCGCCTGGCTGCGGCATTTTTTATTTTCAGCATAGGCAAATACAGCTTCTATCTTTTTAAGATAGGTTGCCTTACGTTCATCTATCAGTTTCTTGTTAATATATAATGCATTGGCATGCTGGCGTGGTTTAAGCCACGTAACCTGCGGCATATCTGTTTGCTGCCGGTAGCTCAATATCTTAAGCTCATCTAATTGCTTCAAGCCCTCTATAACCTGCTGCACATTCAGGTTGGAGCGCCGGGAAAGGTCGAATTCGCGGACGCTTACGTAATTATCAAAGGAGCCGCCGTAAGAGCGCAATATCGTTTTTATAAAAGCATCCCAGCCCGGGTTCTGAATCTGAAAATTGTACAACTCCTCATTCGACACCTCAAACCTGAACCGCGATGGCAGAAATACACTTTCATTAAACGACAAATAGTCATCCTGCTCCAAAAATTTCAGCGTGTTTATTGTTTTGATACTTTCCTGCTTAAAGCGACTGCAGAAATCGCCTAAATCGAGGTCGAAGCTTAGCCCCTCGCCTGCTTCGTAGGCCAGGCTATAATAATTGGCCAGGTGATGATATACCTGCTTTACTTCGGCAACGGTCGGGAAGCTGGCCTCGAATTTTTTGAGCTCTCTTAGCCGGTCGGCATAATTATATAATAATACGCCATAAGCTTTTTGCTCATCGCGCCCTGCACGACCTGCCTCCTGGTAATAGGCCTCCAGGCTTTCAGGCATATCTTTATGGATAACAAACCTTACATCCGGTTTATCTATACCCATCCCAAAAGCATTGGTAGCTACAATTATCTGTGTTTGATTATTTTTCCAGCTTTCCTGCTTTTTTGACCGCTGCGCAGCCTCCAGCCCCGCATGATAGAAGTCGGCCTTAATGCCATTATCTATGTAAAATTTGGCGATATCAGCCGTTTCCTTGCGGGTACGTACGTAAACAATGCCGCTGCCCTTTACACCGGTTGCTACATCTAACAGCTTACGAAATTTATCCTCGGTATTTTGAACAACATAGCTGATATTCTTACGCTCAAAACTTTTTTGAAATACCTGTGCATTTTTAAATAGTAGCTTTTGCTGTATATCCTCCCGGACTTCCGCTGTGGCAGTAGCCGTAAGCGCCAATACCGGTACATTAGGATGCAGCTCCCGCAAATCGGCAATGTGTAGGTAAGGGGGCCTGAAATCATAGCCCCATTGCGAAATACAATGCGCCTCGTCGACAGCTATCAGGTTTACTTGCATGTAGTTGATTCGCTCCCGCGCAAGGTCCGAAAGTAATCGTTCAGGCGAGAGGTAGAGAAACTTCACCTGTCCGTAAATACAATTATCCAGTGCGATGTCAATCTCCCGCTTGCTCATCCCCGAAACAATTGAAACGGCCTCGATACCTTTCGCCTTCAGGCTTTCAACTTGGTCTTTCATAAGGGCTATTAACGGAGATACTACAATACAGAGTCCATCTTTCGCTAATGCCGGCACCTGGAAGCAAACCGACTTACCTCCTCCCGTTGGTAACAATGCCAGCGTATCATGCCCTAATAAAACAGACTTGATAATCTCCTCCTGCATCGGCCGGAAGGTATCATGGTTCCAGTATTGTTTTAATATCTCGTGAAGCGTCATTTATTGATTTCGGATGCCTGATGTTCGATTTCGGATTTAAAAGCGGTAAAGATAATTCCGAAATTGCCATTAATCCTGCCAATCTTAAAAATCCCGTAAATCGTGTTAAATTCGCGGCGTAATTTCCCTGCAAATGAAAGCATTTTTTACTTCTCTTATTTTATTATCCCTTTCGCTTAACTTATCAGCCCAAAAATGGAATGTTGAAAATCCTCCGGGCGCTCCGCAAAAAAAAGTCACCATTAATACGGATGAAGGTACCTGGATGAACCTCGACGTAAGTCCTGATGGCAAAACTGCAGTTTTTGATTTATTGGGTGATATTTATACCATCCCCATCGCAGGCGGCAAAGCCACCTTACTGGCAGGTGGTAAAGCATGGGAAGTGCAACCACGTTTTAGTCCGGATGGTAAGCTGATATCATACACCAGCGATAAGGAAGGCGGCGATAACATCTGGATAATGAATGCGGATGGCAGCGGCAAGCATTCCCTTACCAAAGAGAACTTTCGCTTGTTAAATAATGCATCATGGTCGCCTGACGGGCAATATCTTGTTGCACGTAAACACTTTACAGCAACGCGTTCTTTAGGCGCAGGCGAAATGTGGCTGTACCACAAAACTGGTGGAGATGGAATCCAGCTTACTAAACGCAAAAACGACCAGCAGGATGCAGGCGAACCTGTTATATCGCCGGATGGCAAATTTGTTTACTGGAGCGAGGATGTAACTCCCGGTCCATCTTTTCAATATAACAAAGACCCTAACCAAGGCATTTATGCAATACAGCGACTGGACAGGCAAACAGGCGATATAGAAACTGTAACCGGCGGGTCTGGCGGCGCATGCCGGCCACAGATATCTCCTGACGGAAAATTACTGGCATTTGTAAAACGCGTACGGCTAAAATCAGTACTTTTCATCCATGACCTACAAAGCGGCGAAGAATGGCCTGTGTATGATGGCTTATCGCACGACCAGCAGGAAACCTGGGCAGTTTTTGGTGTATACCCCAACTTTGCATGGTTACCCAACAGCAATAACATTATATTTTACGCTAAAGGTAAAATATGGAACCTGGATATAACCACGCTGAATGCATCGCAAATTCCTTTTGAAGTTACTTCGACACAATCGATTACAGAAGCGCTTCACTTTCAGCAGAAGGTTTTCCAGGATGAGTTTACCGTGAAGATGATACGCCAGCTAACTACCTCGCCGGATGGCAAGGTGGTGGCGTTTAATGCCGCCGGATATATTTATATCAAAGCGCTGCCGGATGGTACCCCAACACGCATAACCGCCACACCCGATTTTGAATATGAGCCATCATTTAGCCCGGATGGTAAATCATTAGTTTATATCGATTGGACTGACGAGCTTAAAGCCTCTGTAAATAAAATTGACTTAACCACCTGCCAGGTTACCCGGCTTACTGCCGAGAAAGGCTACTACTATTCGCCCAAATTTTCGAACAAGGGCGATAGGATAGTCTTCAGGAAAGGTGAAGGCAACGGTACTTCCGGCTATTCATTCGGTAAAAACCCGGGCATCTATGTTATGCCTGCGGCGGGTGGGACGCCTAAAATGATTATCGATAACGGTATCTATCCTCAATACTCCGCTGACGATTCCAAGTTATACTATCAAAGCTACGAAGGAGAAAATAAGGCTTATAAAATGATGGATACTACAGGCGCAAACCAACGCACCTTGTACACCTCAAAATACGCCACGCAGTTTAGTCCAAGCCCCGACGGCAAATGGATGGCCTTTACCGAATTGTATAATTGCTACATCACGCCGATGATATATACCGGCAGTCCTCAAAATTTATCCGCTACAAATAAAGCTATTCCGCTAAGTAAGGTTACCCGCGACGCAGGCACCTACCTGCACTGGAGCAAGGACGGGCAAAAGCTGATGTGGACGCTCGGGCCAAAATATTTCACGCGAGATATCCGCAACGCTTTTCCATTTGTTGAAGGTGGCGCGGATAAAACCCCACCGGTTGATACTGCAGGAACCGACATCGGCCTTAAGCTGAAAACAGATGTCCCAACGGGCGTTATCGTATTTAAAAATGCCCGGATAATTACCATGAAAGGCGATGAAGTGATTGAAAACGGCACCATCATCATCAGCAAAAATAAAATTACAGCGATAGGCAAAGCCGAAGCCATTGCGGTGCCGGACAGCGCCAGAGTTTATGACCTTGCCGGTAAAACTATAATGCCGGGTATCATCGACGTACATGGGCATCTTGGCACCAGCCCTGATGGTATTTCGCCGCAGCAAGACTGGCGCTATTATGCTAACCTGGCTTTTGGCGTAACCACTGCGCACGACCCATCAAGCAATACCGAAATGGTCTTCAGTCAAAACGAAATGCTGAAAGCCGGGAATATGGTAGGCCCAAGAGTTTACTCAACCGGTACAATACTATATGGCGCTGACGGCGATTTTAAAGCCGTAATTAACAGTTTGGATGACGCGATTTCAAATATCCGCAGACTGAAAGACGTAGGTGCATTCTCTGTAAAAAGCTACAATCAGCCACGCCGCGAACAAAGGCAGCAAATTATTGAAGCAGCCAGGCAGTTGCAAATGGAGGTTGTCCCCGAAGGCGGTTCAACGTTCTTTACCAATATGAACATGATATTGGACGGGCATACCGGAATCGAGCACAACATACCTGTTTGGCCGGTTTATAAAGACGTAAAGGCTCTTTGGAACGCCAGCAAAACCGCCTATACCCCAACGCTTATAGTAAGTTATGGAACACAATCCGGCGAGAATTTTTGGTATGACCGAACCGAGGTTTGGAAAAATGAGCACCTGCTGAACTTTACACCACAAAGCATTGTTGACGCACGTTCACGCCGCCGGAGCGAATCGGAATATGGCGATTACGGACATATCGAAGTATCAAAATACGTTAAGCAAATTGCCGATGGTGGTACTAAAGTTAACCTGGGCGCACACGGACAATTGCAGGGTCTTGGCGCACACTGGGAGCTTTGGATGCTTACTCAGGGGGGCATGACGCCGATGCAGGCCATCCGCTGCGCTACTATGAATGGTGCAGCATACCTCGGCATGGATAAAGAAATTGGTTCACTCGAGGTTGGCAAGCTCGCGGATATGATAGTACTAAACGCTAACCCACTTGACGATATCCACAACAGTGCGAAAATTAAATACGTAATGGTTAACGGCCGTTTGTATGACGCTGATTCGATGAACGAAATCGGTAACCGCGAAAAACCAAGACAACGTTTCTGGTGGCAACTTAACCGCGGCGCGGTATCTGATTTGCCGGTTGGCAATACAGAAACCTATCAATTTACCGTGCAGGACGGGGACTAAACTAAGATTCGTAGGATTTGAGGATGCTAGGGTTAATAAAAAAGATTTGTCAACTTTCAAAAAGTTGACAAATCTAATCAGCTCAAATCCTAAAATCTTAATCCTACGAATCCTAGTTCTGCTTTATCAGCCACTTATAAAACCCAGAGAAATCACCGTTCCACTGCTTTTCGTTATGGCTGGCACCTTTTATAATCACTACCGGTGAATTATCTTCTTTTGGAGTTTTACTGCGAATGATGTCGGCCATCTTTTTCATGTCGGCTACCATGCTGTCGCTTTCGGCATCTCCGCAAACAAAATAAAATCTCGATTTTGAAGGAATCTTTTGTGTCCTGGCATATTTATAAATATCCGGAGCTATCCAAAAGGCTGGAGAAAAAATTCCGGCGTTACCGAAAACATTAGGGTATTTTAGCGCTGCATACATAGAAATCAAGCCCCCCATCGAGCTGCCCGCTATAGTCGTATTAGTTGCGTCTGTTTTTGTACGATAATGCGCATCGATGTATGGCTTTAGATTTTTTACTAAAAACTCAGTGTAGTCATCGCCCCTGCCCTTTCCGTATTTGGAATCGTATGGGTCGTATTCAGTAATGCGGTTATCGCCCCCATGGTCAATCCCCACAACAATCGATTCATTTTTGTCGGCAAGTTTGTCCAGAATTTCGTCAATACCCCACTCCCCATAACCCGAAGTATAAGCATCAAACAGGTTTTGTCCATCGTGCATATAAATTACCGGAAACTTTCTTGTTGATGTTTGATAATCGGCAGGCAGGTAAATCCAAACCCTGCGCTCCCGGCCAAGCTGCGGAATTGCAAACTTTTCGCTTATAATACGTACCTGCGCACTGGCAGTATGCGTTTTAGGGGTCTCGGGGAAATTGTCTTGCCAGTCGGATATGTTCATGGTGATAGTGGTATCATTCTCAATCTTCACGTCCCGGTTGTCGATCGCTTTCCCGTCAAACCCGCACTCCACCGTTTGCCAGGTGCCGCGGGTTACTTTAAAGTGGTAAATGCCTTTTGGCATGTCCTTCAAAAGCGTGTATTTTCCGACCCCGGCAGGCAACAGCTCCCAGGCCTTATCAGCGGGGTTCCAGTTGTTAAAATCACCTGCCAAAAAGAGGTGTCCGGAAGCCGCCTTGAAAGGTGGCAAATTACCTGTTTTAAAGGCCGTTTTTTGCTGCCCAAACACCAAAAAAATTTGCCCGAAAAGCAAAAACGCGCAGAAAAAAAAATTTTTCATCCCTAATAAATGTATAGTTGACATTTAATTTCCGGGAACGTTCCCGGAAATTGGTTAAATAATAGTAAAATCCCCAGTTGTGTAATATTGACACTATAGAAATTTAAAAACTTGTTTTTTATATAAAAGCAGCCGCAAAAAATTAAAAATTTCTCAGAAAAACAACATCAATTTATTATTTCTTTAAAGTTAATTTTACTTGAATTATCGTCATTAAAATTATCTTTTATATAATATTTGCAATTGTAACATCTTAATGTAAATTAGGCTCGTGCTGTTAAAGCAAAAATAACAAACCAATTGTACCCGGCATAAACTGCCCCATTTTAATTTTTTAAACTAAAGAAGTATATGAGAAAAAATTACTCAAAAAAGTATGCCCTCTTATGCGCATTTCTGATGTTATCAGTATTTGCATTTGCGCAAACAGGCGGCATAAAAGGTAAGGTGATTGATGAAACCAATCTGCCTATACCAGGCTCTACAGTTACCATTGACGGTACCACGTTAGGCGGTACTACCGACCCAAATGGTGACTATGTTATAACAGGCCTTAAAGCTGGTAACTATACCGTTACCGTTAAATTTTTAGGTTATAACAATGCAACTAAAACCGTGACAGTAGGAAATTCCGTAGTTACTGTAGATTTTGCATTAAAGTCGCAAAACACAGCTTTGAATGAAGTAGTAGTAGTTGGTTATGGTACACAACGCAAAAAGGATCTTACGGGTTCTGTTGTGTCTGTTACCGCTAAAGACTTCAACCAGGGACCTTTAACAACTCCTGAAGCTTTAATCACAGGTAAAGTTTCCGGTGTTGAGATCACTTCAAACAGCGGTGCGCCAGGCGCAGGGAGCACAATCCGTATCCGGGGCGGCGCTTCAATAAACGGAAGTAATGACCCTTTGATCATTATCGATAACGTTCCCGTAAGCAATTATGGCATCGCAGGTATCGATAATCCGCTGGCTACACTGAACCCTAATGATATCGAATCTTTCAACGTTTTAAAAGATGCATCTGCAACCGCCATATACGGTTCACGCGCGTCAAACGGTGTAATTATCATTACCACTAAAAAAGGCAAAAGCGATAAATTCACTGTTAACCTAAGCACACTCAACTCTTTATCAAAAATAACCAAGGAAGCGCCTTCATTAACTGCCGCTGAATTCCGCCAGGTTACCAGCAGTGCCCAGGCCGGATTAACTCCTGCACAACAGGGCTTAGTAGGAAAAGCCAACACCGACTGGCAAAGCCTTATTTATCACCAGGCATTCAGCACTGATAATAACGTAAGCTTTACCGGTGGCATCAAAGGTTTACCATACCGGTTATCAATCGGTTATCTTGACCAGGACGGTGTATTAAGAGGCGATAACCTCAAAAGGACAACAGCTGCTTTAAACCTGAATCATAACTTCCTGAGAGAAAGCCTAAAATTGGATTTCAACATTAAAGAAACGTATACCGACAGGCGTTTCGCTAACCAGGGAGCTATCGGCGCTGCCGTTAACTTCGACCCTACCCAGCCGGTTTATTCAGGAAATGACAAATACGGCGGCTACTTTGAGTGGCTTGACGTAAGCGGCAACGGTAATCCAAGCACTTTGGCACCGCGTAACCCGCTTGGGCTATTATACCAGCAGATCGGTAATGGCTATACCACCAGGACGCTGGGAAGTATATCAGCCAATTATACCTTCCCTTTCCTTAAGGAACTGCAGTTTAACGCGACATTCGGCGGTGATATATCACATGGCCAGGGCAACACCTTTGTTCCTGCCACTGCAGCTGCAAACTTTAACCAGACCTACAAGGGTATGTATAGCCAGTACTATAACGAGAACTACACGTACAATAATGACTACTACCTGAAATACACCAAGGATTTCAAGGATATCAAGAGTCATCTTGACGTGCAGGTAGGTTATTCATATCAATATTTTCACATATTTGACAGGCCCGAAAACACGTATGCTGCCGATAAAACGCACATTACCACAGCTGCAAGTAATTCATTTCCGGGGCAATACTACATCGAGTCGCCTTTCGGTCGTTTAAATTTCACGTTTGATGACAAGTACCTGTTAACTGCTACAATCCGTGATGATCGCTCGTCAAGATTTTCTGAGTTAAACCGCAACGGCTATTTCCCGTCTGTTGGTTTAGCCTGGAGACTTAAAGAAGAACCCTTCTTTAAAGCTATGACCAGTCTTTCTGATTTGAAATTTAGAGTTGGCTATGGTATAACAGGTCAGCAGGATATTGGTAAAGGTAATTACTTCCCATACCTGGCTGTATATGATCCAAGTAACATAAGCGCAGGCTACCAGTTTGGTGATACATTCATAAACACTTTGCGTGCCGATGCATATAATACCCTAATTAAATGGGAACAAACAGCAACAACAAACGTTGCTTTTGATTACGGCTTCCTGAATGGCAGAATTAATGGCAGCATTGAGTATTATTACAAGAAAACTAAAGACTTGCTATTTGATACGCCGGTTGCTGATGGTACCAACTTAACAAACCACGTTTTTGCTAATATTGGCAACCTGCATACACAAGGTGTCGATTTCAACATCAACGCGAACGTTATCGCCACGGATAAATTAAACTGGAACATCGGTTATAATATATCTTTCAATAAAATTGTAGTCGATAATATCTCAGCAACAAGTGATCCTAATGCGTTTAAACAGGTAGGCGGTATCCCTGGCGGTGTTGGTAATACTATCCAGATATTGAAATCTGGTCTTACCCCTTACGAATTCTACGTTTTTCAGCAAGTGTATGGTCAGAACGGCATGCCGCTAAACGGCGTATATGTTGATAGAAACGGTAACGGCAGCACCATCGATGATAAATATGCTTATAAGCATCCAAATCCATCGGTATTTATGGGCTTCAACTCCAACCTGCAATACGGCAAGTGGTACCTGGGCTTTACCCTCCGCGCTAACCTGGGCAACTATGTTTACAATGCAGTACAGGCCAGCAATGGCGCTTACGCGGGCTTAAAATTCCAGGGCTATCTGAACAATTTGCCAAACAGTATTTTGAAGACCAATTTCACCAACTACCAGTTGTATTCTGACTATTACGTAGAGAACGCATCGTTCCTTAGAATGGACAATGCCAACCTTACATACAATTTCGGAAAACTGGCTGGGTTAAGCAACCTGAAAGCGACCTTCAACGTACAGAATGTATTCGTTGTAACCAAATATACCGGTCTCGACCCTGAGGTTTCTTCAGGTATCGATAACAATATTTATCCGCGTCCACGTGTGTTCTCACTGGGCCTGAACGCGTCATTCTAAATATTAACATATTATGAGCAATAATATCAACATGAGATTAAAATTATTAACCAGGCTGACGTTCGTTATAGTATTGAGCGTTGCAGTCACTCTTACATCGTGTAAGAAAAACCTGACGCCGCAGGGCCAGTTAACCACTGCGAGTGTTTACAAGGACTTTAACAATTACAAAAGCGTGCTGGCTAAGCTTTATACAGCCTTCGCGTTAAGTGGTCAGCAAGGGCCGGCCGGTAACCCGGACGTTGCGGGTATAGATGAAGGCTTTTCAAATTACCTGCGTGAGCTGTTCAATATGCAAGAGCTTACTACTGACGAAGCACAAATTGTATGGAATGACGGTACCGTGCACAACCTGCACGATATGACCTGGAATTCGCAAAACGAATTCATCCGCGCCATGTATGACCGTATTTTCTATGAAATATCATTGGATAACGAATTTATTCGCCAAACAAGCGATGCTCAGCTGGCAGCAAACGGAATCACCGGCAGTAACGCTACCACGGCTAAGCAATATCGCGCAGAAGCACGCTTTTTAAGAGCACTCGCTTACTATCACGCTATAGATATGTTTGGCAGTGTGCCTTTTGTTACCGAAAACGATAACGTAGGCGTATTCTTCCCAAAGCAAAAATCACGTAAGGACCTGTTTGCCTATGTTGAAAGTGAATTGAAAGCTATCGACAGCGATCTTGGTGCTCCACGCTTTGAGTACGGCCGTGCGGATAAAGCCGCCGCCTGGACATTGTTATCGAAGTTATATTTAAATGCCGAAGTTTACACAGGCACCGGCCGTTACGCTGATGCCGCTACTTATGCAGATAAGGTGATCAGCTCAAATGCTTATACCCTTGAGCCGCATTTTAAAAACTTGTTCCTGGCGGATAACAACAATTCAAAAGAAATTATTTTCCCAATCGAGTCTGACGGTGTCCATACACAAGGCTACGGCGGCATGACTTACCTCATACACGCATCTGTCGGTGGTAACATGAACCCCGCAGCTTTTGGTATTAATGGTGGCTGGGCTGGTTTACGTACCACAAAACAGTATGTTGCACTATTCAGCGATATCAGTGGCAATACCGATAAAAGGGCTATGTTTTTTACTGATGGTCAAAATCTTGACATTAATGATGAGTACACCTTTACCGATGGCTATGCTATCCAGAAATTCAGAAACGTAACATCAGCAGGTGTTGTAGGTACCGATAATACCGGTAACTTCCCCGACACTGACTTCCCGATGTTCCGTTTAGCTGATGTTTATTTAATCTATGCTGAAGCTGCTGTTCGTGGCGGCGGAGACCTTGGCAAAGCATTGCTATATGTAAACCAGGTAAGGACAAGGGCTTATGATGGCAGCGCTACCGGTAACATCACTGCGGGACAGTTGACTTTGCCCTTTATGCTTGACGAGCGCGGCAGAGAATTGCTTTTCGAGAGCCAACGAAGGACCGACCTTATCCGTTTCGGTAAGTTTACAGGCACCTCTTACGTATGGCAATGGAAAGGCGGCGTTAAAGACGGCACCGGCGTGTCTGATGATCTGAAGCTTATGCCGATACCTTCAACCGATATTATTAATAACCCTACCCTGATTCAAAACCCGGGTTATAAATAAGAAATATTAGGCAGGGTGTTATCTGGCACCCTGCCTAAATAATTAAAAAAGAAATTTATTTAGAAAAGGAAATATGAAAACGATTTTTACAAAATATTTAGCACTCACCGGCATTGTGCTGGCGATGCTTGCATCCTGTAAAAAGGATGAGACGAAGGTCGTGGCCGGTAAAGGCACGCCGGGTGCATTAACCGCTACCGCCAATAATATAGTATTAACAAGTGCAAATGCCGATAATACAGCCTTGTCGTTTAGCTACACACCAAGCAATTATGGCTATAGTGCGGCCGTATCTTACACCTTACAAATTGATGTGAAGGGTGATAACTTCGCGAAGAGTACTAATATCAGCGTATCCGGGAAGACTTTCGACTATAAAGTTTCCGATTTTAATAACGCCGTAGTTGGGCTGGGTTTAATTCCGGGAAGTACCTCTGAGGTTGAGGCCCGTATAAAATCAGAGCTGGCATCAAATGTGAACGTCACCTATTCAAATGTTTTATCGATAACAGTTACGCCCTACGCGTCAATTATAACCTACCCTTCATTGTACGTGCCAGGTGCTTACCAGGGTTGGACTCCGGCTACGGCTGAAAGGATCTCTTCTGTTAAAGATGATAAAACTTATGAAGGCTATGTAAATTATATTGATGCTGCATCATTAGAGTTCAAATATACCAGTAACCCTGATTGGGATCACACTAACTATGGTGATGGCGGTGGTGGTGCACTAAGCACAAGCGGTGGGAACTTAAAAGTACCGTCAACCGGCTATTTTTTATTAAAAGCAGATTTAAACGGTAATACCTGGTCTGCCACCAAAGTTCAGTGGGGTGTAATAGGTGATGCTACCCCGGGCGGTTGGGATAATAGCACTGCACTTACTTATGATGCAACCAATAAAGTTTGGACAGGCACGGTAACTTTAACCGCCGGGGCATCCGTTAAGTTTAGGGCAAACGATGCATGGGATATAAACCTGGGCGATAATAAACCCGCTAACGGTGTTTTAAAATATGGTGGTGAAAATATACCTGTAACAGAAGCAGGCACCTATAAAATCACGTTAGATTTAAGCCACCCTGCATATTATATTTACAGACTAATAAAGCAATAAAACAGAGTTGATTGGATTGATTGAAAGGCTCGCCCGGTAATTACCGGCGGGCTTTTTTTATTATATGATTTCACCGATTATAACACGATTTAATGATAATAATAGATTAACAGGATTTAAGCTGCCGGAAATTATAAGAAGAGCCAGGCAAATATCGTAATCATACTAGAATCCTGTAAATCCTGCACAATCAGTGTAATCGTGTTAAAATCGGTAAAATCCACGTAAAAAAGCAATGGCCTGTAATTCATTGCTGAACTACGGGCCATTACGAGAGCGATATTCTTTCTGCTATGAACTATGAACCATCAACTATGAACGGTTCCCTATCTCCACATAGTCCCTGTTAGTTGCTCCAACAAATATCTGGCGCGGGCGGCCGATAGGCTCCTTATTTTCTTTCATCTCTTTCCATTGCGCTATCCATCCCGGCAAGCGGCCAAGTGCAAACAATACAGTGAACATATCAGTCGGGAAGCCAAGGGCGCGGTAAATGATGCCTGAATAGAAATCGACATTAGGGTAAAGCTTGCGCTCAACAAAATATGGATCTTTCAGTGCCACTTCTTCAAGCTTTTTAGCTATTTCCAACACCTCATCATCAATACCTAGTTTTTCCAGGATATCGTCACATGCTTTTTTGATGATTTTAGCGCGCGGGTCAAAGTTTTTGTATACGCGGTGGCCAAATCCCATCAGGCGGAAAGGATCGTTTTTATCTTTTGCTTTTGCTATCCACTTATCGGTATCTCCCCCATCCTCTTTTATTTTCTCCAGCATTTCAATCACCGCCTGGTTGGCGCCGCCATGCAACGGGCCCCACAGCGCCGAAATACCTGCTGAAACTGAAGCATAGATATTCGATTCTGACGAACCAACAATACGCACGGTAGATGTAGAGCAGTTTTGCTCATGATCTGCGTGTAATATCAGCAACGTGTTCATTGCGTTAACAATTACCGGGTCTATTTCAATTTCCTCGGTACGCTGACCGAAAGTCATGTGCAGGAAGTTGGTTACATAATCATATTTATTCTGCGGATAAATAAGCGGGTGCCCGAGCGACTTCTTATATATCCACGAAACTATTGTGGCCATTTTTGCAAGCACTTTAATGATGCTCAGGTGAACCTCATGCTCAGTTTGATTCGATTTTAATGATTCAGGATAAAAGGCTGACATTGCACATACCAATGATGACAGCTGGCCCATTGGATGCGCTTTTGACGGAAAACCGTCAAAAAACTTCTTCATATCCTCATGCACCAAGGTATGCCTGCTTATTTCATATTGAAAATCCTTTAGCTGTTTCTCAGTCGGCAATTCACCATGGATAAGCAGGTAAGCAACCTCAATAAAACTTGATTTTTCGGCAAGCTGCTCGATAGGGTAACCGCGGTATTTTAGTATTCCAAGTTCACCATCCAAAAATGTGATAGCGCTTTTAGTTGCACCGGTATTTTTGTAACCGATATCAAATGTTACATAGCCGCTTTGGTCCCTTAATTTAGAAATATCAATCGCTTTCTCGCCTTCGGTACCTTCAATTACGGGAAGGTCATAAGTTTTATCGCCAATTTTTAATTGTGCTGTATCCGACATAGGAAAATATTTTGTTCGCAACAAATGTAATTAAATCCGCGTATTAATGGCCTTTAAGATACATGACAATTGTAAAATTTTCATGTTAAATCTTTGTTAGAATTTGATACGTTTTTGAAAAACTAATTATCACATTTAATAAAAACCCGTCAATATGTCGTTTAAAAGCAAACTGTTGTTATTCGTTCAAAACGACAATACTATCTACCAGTTATTGCTAATCGGCCTGTTTATTGCCAGCCCGGCGCTCCACTATCTTTGCTTTTATAACTCATACGACCCGATGTGGTTGCGTTTAATTTGCAGCGCTACCTGTTTAACTGCGCTGGTTTTCTCGTTTTACAAAGTCAGGTTTTTCAATATCGCCGGCCAATATCTAACTATAATGGCTTTCCTGGTGGTTAATAATGGTATATTATTGAGCAGAAACGGGTTTGAACACGTCTACCTATTCAGCGCTATAACCATTTTTGTTGCGCTAACCCTGTTTTGCAGAAAGCGCTGGGAGTTTATAGCATTATGTGGTATTAATTTATTGGCGACTATTATCGCTTACCTAACGGCGCCAGAACTTTACATATCAATGAGTGTATTGGTGATTTTGCTAATGACTTTTACTTTTATTGCACATGTATCTTTTTTGGTGATGATGGCCTATAAAGCCCGCTTTAAAAAGGCCTTGAGTAATGTTATCGATCTTAATAAAAGCCTGATAATTAACGATGAAGAGCTGCGCCAAAGCGGTAAAAAACTGGATGCGCTCATTAACTCGCTTAACGACGTAATTTTTGAATTTGACGAAAATAAGGTTTGCCTGAACACCTGGTTCAGGCGGATTGAAGGCCGGGCAATTAATCCGGAGACGCTGATAGGCAAAACGTTGAATGAAGTTTTGGGCGATGAAAAGGCCAAAAAGTTTAACGGTGCGATGGATTACGTTATCAAAACGCATCAGCCTGCATCGATAACTTACCCATCTGATTTTGGCACCGGGCAATGGTTTATCGCAAAGATAACGCCCGTGTACGACCGTAGTGGTAATTATACTCACCGCCTGTCAGCATCTGTAACTGATATCTCGGAGCAAAAAAAATATGCCGATGCGCTGAAACAAAATGAAAGTCTTTTACTGGAGGCGCAGTCTATCGCCAAAATAGGGAACTGGTATTTTGACGTTCCGACGCGCGAAACCTATTTATCAGAAAGCCTTCATAAAATTCTGGAAATTGATAGCATCCCTGAGGGCGTCGAAAAATTCGAATATTATCTGAGTCTGATTCATCCGGATGACCGCGAAACTGCTTATGCTTACTTTACAAACATACAGGAAATCGGAAAAAATGCCTTCGAACATAAACTGATTACCCCACTTGGGAAACTTAAATATATTAAGGTACTGAAGGGCGAATTGTTAAAGGACGAAGCCGGTAATTTGAGCCGGATAATCGGGGTTTTGCAGGATGTAACAGAAACCAAGCTATCTGAAAAAAAGATAAAATTAAGCCAGGCCGAATTAGTAGAGGCACAATTAATAGCTAAATTAGGAAACTGGAACTGGGATATTACGCTAAACAAACTTACCTGGAGCGAAGAAATCAGCAATATTTTCGAGATCAATCCGGCTATGGTGAATGAAAACAGTATCGTTAAATTCCTGGTGAAATATGCCCATCCGAACGACCGGCATATACTTAAACAGCATTTAAAAGATATTTCGAATATCACCAATACATCATATGAATATCGGATAATCACAGCAAGCGGAAATGTAAAATACCTCAGCATAATTGTAGGTAAGCTGCTAAGGCGTGACGACGGCACCGTACGTAAGGTAATTGGTACCATACAAGATATAAGCGACAGGAAGCAGGCCGAAATAGAGTACCAGCGATCGGAAAACAAGTACAAGTTAGTGCTGGAAACTATAAAAATGCCCGCCATATCGATTGATAAAAAAGGGAATATTATTTTCTGCAACAGGCAAATGGCGCAAACTTTGGGCTACACGCAGGATGAAATGATGGGTTTGAACTGGCTTGATAAATTTGTGCCGGAAAAAGAACGCGAAGAATTGTACCAGGCCTTCATCAATAATTCCTTCAAGGCTCAGTTCATCAGCTCTGTGGTTTGCCGCAATGGCGAAGAACGTATTATCAGTTGGCAAAATACCGTGAGCTATGATGATTATGGGAAAATTAAGGAAATAACCGGTATAGGGGAAGACATAACAGACAGGCAAAAAGCAACACAGGCATTAATATCGGCCAAAGAGCAGGCAGAAAAATCATCACATTTTAAATCTGAGTTCTTATCTATCATGAGCCACGAGATACGAACGCCGATGAATGCCGTTATAGGTACTACTAACCTGTTGCTGAGCGAAAATCCGCTGCCTGAGCAATTGGAATACCTGAATATCCTGAAGTTTTCGGGCGAGAACCTGCTGGCGATTATTAATGATATATTAGATTATAACAAAATTGAAGCCGGCAAGCTTGAGCTAAACGCCCAGCCTTTCAATGTGCAAAGCCTGGCTCAGAAAATTAAGCAGTCGTTTTATGCAAAGGCTACCGAAAAAGACCTTGAGATTGATTTATTTGTAGATCCCGGCGTCCCGGCAAATATAATCGGCGATCAGGTACGGTTGGGACAAGTGCTGAACAACCTGCTTAGCAATGCCATTAAATTTACCCATAAAGGCAAGGTAAGCCTTCTGTTGAATAAAGAGGTAGTTACTGATAAGAATGCTACTATTAAATTTTGTGTTGCCGATACCGGTATCGGCATAGCGCCAGAAAACCTGGCGATGATATTCGACCCTTTTACTCAGGAATCTCAAAGCCACGAAAACGATTACGGCGGTACTGGATTAGGCCTGGCTATTACCAAACGGTTAATAGAACTGCACAAAAGCAAAATATCTGTTACCAGCGAGCCCGCGAAAGGCACGGAGTTTTCGTTCTCGATTACATTTGATATCGCTTCCCAGGCGCAAAATAACGATGGCTTAGCAATGCCTGCCGTTGTAGCGTCCACCGCCCGCAGTTTGCAGGGGATGCGCGTTCTTGTTGTTGACGACAATAAAATGAACTTGCTGATTGCGTCAAAATTCCTTAAAAAGTGGTTGATTGAAGTGGATGAGGCTATAAGTGGCGAGGTTGCCATCAACCTGATGAAAAACAATAGCTACGATTTGATATTAATGGATTTACAAATGCCTGAAATGGACGGCTTTGAAACTACAAGAATTATAAGGCAAACTGATATTACCATACCAATAATAGCTCTAACAGCCGACGCCATGCCCGAAACCCATAGCAAAGCGTTGGCCGCCGGCATGCATGGCTATTTAACCAAGCCTTTTGTACCTGATGTACTGTTTGATAAAATAGCAAGGCATTATGCTGTTGCAGAAGTAGTTGAGTAGGTTGAAGACTTGATCTAACTTGATCAACACTCATTCAACTTAAACAATCACTCACCTCAATTCGACCTTATCGCTTCCACCGGGTCAAGACGTGCAGCAAAGTAAGCCGGGATAATGCCTGATAACACCCCGATAATCACTGAATAGGATATGCCCCTTATGATATTCCCAACATCCAGCACAACCGCCAGCCCTGTTCCCGCTTTTACTGCCGCTGTAGCACCGTAAACCATAGCCAGGCCTATTAAACCGCCCATTAAGCAAAGTACTATCGACTCGATTAAAAACTGCAATAGTATGAAGTAGTTTTTAGAGCCCAACGATTTTTGAATACCGATGATATTGGTACGTTCCTTTACAGAAACGAACATAATATTAGCGATACCGAAGCCGCCCACCAATATAGAAAAGATACCTATAAAGCCACCCACTTTATTCAAAACGCCGAAAACAATGTCCAGCTGGTTAGAAAGCAGTGTTGTTTTATTCAATGAAAAATTGTCTTCAGCTCCTGGATGCAGCCTGCGTATGGAGCGCATGATACCGCGCACTTCGCTTTCAACCTCCACATCGCTAATGCCCGGTTTGCCGCGCACAACTATCTGGGGGCCATAATTACCACTTTGCACGTCGATAACGTTCCTGGCGAAGTTTAAAGGCATTAATATTTCCTTATCGCTGGAAATACCAAGCATATCCTTACCTTCCTTTTTGAAAACACCGATAACATTAACGTTACGGCCCATTATTTTTAGTTCCTTGCCCACCGCGCCGCCATCCGGGAAAAGGTCGGCTGCTATATCATGCCCTATAACTACCACCGGACTACCCGATTTTGATTCTAATTCGGTAAAATAACGACCTTCCTCAAAATCAACATTCCACGTCTTGTCATGGTCCTGCGATGCAGCATCTATTTGCGCGCCCTGAACGGTGTTGCTTTTATATTTTACAATGCGATTATCGATATTTATCTCGTAAGTAATGGCGTAGGCAGTCTGGCTGCGTTTTTGAAGGGCCTCAAACTCGCGCAGCTTTGGGTCAGGCCATTGCATGTATTTCCACCACGGAAAATCGTTCCCACCTACCCACGGCCATTTTTGCACGTAGATACTATTGCTACCCAATTTGTTAACGCTTTTCTGGAGATTGTTCCTCAACGTATCGACCGCCGAAAAAACCGCTATGATGGTAAAAATACCTATGGTAACACCTGTCAGCGACAAAAAAGTACGCAGCCTGTTTTGACGCAAAGCATCAAAGGCAAACAAAAAACTCTCGCGTATAAGTTTTAAAATTATCATGTTTTATATTTTGATTCCACCGATTACTTTTTGTGATTTCACCGATTCCGGGATGATTTCACAGATTAAAAACGTCGATTTTGCCAATTTTCGCAGCGATATCAAGTTTGATAATTTTAGACTGTTATTTGTCATTTAAGTTACATTATTTCAAACTATTATTAAGAAATACTGTAATACATTGACAATCGGTGCAATCGTATATTATGATGGGTAAAATACCAAAAAAATTCGTACATTTGCGCCCTTGAAAATTCATTTCTTTTAACATGAAATTATCTCAATTTAAATTTAACCTCCCCGAGTCTTTAATTGCCCACACCCCGGCCGGCACACGAGACGAATCAAGATTAATGGTTTTACACCGTGATTCGGGCAAAATTGAGCACAAAATATTTAAAGACGTCCTGGATTATTTTGATGACAAGGACGTTATGATTCTTAACAACACCAAAGTATTCCCTGCCCGTATGTATGGCAACAAGGAAAAAACCGGCGCCACTATCGAGGTTTTCCTCCTGCGTGAATTAAACAAAGAGTTAAGGCTTTGGGACGTTTTGGTTGATCCTGCCCGTAAAATCCGTGTAGGCAACAAACTGTATTTCGGCGATGACGACCTTTTAATTGCCGAAGTTGTGGATAACACCACTTCGCGCGGTCGTACTATCCGCTTTTTGTTTGATGGTACAGACGAAGAGTTCCGCAAAAACGTAGAGGTATTGGGTGAGACACCGCTGCCAAAGTACATCAAACGCAAAGCTACTGCAGAAGATAAAGAGCGTTACCAGACTATTTTTGCAAAACATGAAGGTGCTGTTGCAGCACCTACCGCAGGATTGCACTTTAGCCGCGAATTGATGAAACGCCTGGAGCTTAAAGGTGTTGAATTTGCCGAAGTTACGCTGCACGTTGGCTTAGGTACCTTCCGCCCGGTTGAGGTTGAAGATCTTACCAAGCACAAAATGGACTCCGAGCAATTTATCATTGAAGAAAGACAGGCCAATATCGTTAACCGCGCCATTGAGCGTAAGAAACGTATTTGTGCAGTTGGAACAACTTCAATGCGTACTATTGAATCGGCTGTATCGGCAAATAAAACTTTGAAACCAGCTAATGACTGGACCAGCAAGTTTATCTTCCCCCCATATGATTTCAGTATTGCTAATTCAATGATAACCAATTTCCACACTCCGGAATCTACATTATTGATGATGATTTGTGCATTTGGCGGTTATGAAAATGTAATGAACGCCTACGAAATAGCCGTTAAAGAAAAGTATCGTTTTTATAGCTATGGCGATGCCATGCTGATAATCTAATTTCGGAAGCCGGATTTTCGATTCCAGAATTTTTATAAAAGCCTTTCTAATTTTTAGAGAGGCTTTTTAATTTCTATATACTGCAATTGATTTATAGATTTGAGCGATGGACAATAATAATCCCACGTCTAAAAAATACGCGATTATCGTCGGTGGCGGCTCCGGTACCCGCATGCAGTCTGCCGTGCCTAAGCAGTTTTTACAACTTTGCGGCAGACCGGTTTTAATGTATACTATTGAAGCTTTTTACACATCAGCCGCCAGGCCGGAAATTATCTTAGTTCTTCCATCAGCATGCCACGCCTATTGGCAACAACTTTCCGGTGAGCACAATTTTGACGTACCGCACCAGCTAGTGGCTGGTGGCGAAACGCGTTTCCATTCTGTTAAAAACGGACTTGACCTGGTAGAAGATAACATTGATGCATTGATTGCAGTTCATGATGCAGTACGACCACTAACCGGGAAACACATCATTGAAAACTCCTATCAAATTGCCGCAGAAAAAGGGAACGCCGTTACTGCTGTTAAAAGCCGCGATTCAGTAAGATTAATGCTGGAGGCCGGAAACACAAAAAGCTTGCTACGCGACGATGTTTACCTGGTGCAAACGCCGCAAACCTTTCAATCTGCTCAAATAAAAAAAGCCTACGAGCAACCGTACAGCGCAAAGTTCACCGACGATGCCAGCGTTGCCGAAGAAATCGGCATTAAAATAAATTTAGCTGAAGGTGATTACCGGAATATGAAAATAACGTTCCCTGAAGACATAGCAATTGCTGAGCTGATGTTGAAAGGAGTTCATGGTTGATAGTTCATAGTTCATAGCCGACTGAGGAAACCGAGCTAAAAAGAAAGGTTGATAGCGCAAGTTCAAACAACGCTATTGCAGCTGCCATGAACTATGAACCATCAACCATTAACTTAATTAACTTATGCCCTTCGGATTATACCTAAAAGTAAGGCTATAACTGCTATTACTAACAGCACGTGGATAATACCACCGCCGACAGGGTAAATAAAGAACCCGAAAACCCATCCGATTACAAGGATTACCGCGATTAAATAAAGTAAGCTTCTCATTTTTGTAAAGTTTTAGTTGATAAATGTTATTTCACCGGTACCAAAACCATTCCAAAAAGAAGTGTATACAAAAAAACCCCGCAAAGCAGGGTTTTTATTATTTTAAAGCGCTTTAATACTCGTCTTCGTTAAAAAAGAAGTCATCTTTTGTAGGGTAATCAGGCCATATCTCCTCTATATTTTCATACGGCTCACCATCATCCTCCAATGCTTGCAGGTTCTCGATAACCTCGACCGGGGCTCCGGAGCGGATGGCATAATCAATCAATTCGTCTTTTGTCGCTGGCCAGGGAGCATCCTCAAGGTGTGATGCAAGTTCAAGTGTCCAATACATATCTATATAAATTAATTTTATTGGTGAATTTTCAATTTTGGCAAAAGTATAATATTTTTTATTCGATTATCAATATTTTTTTTCATTTAGTCGGTTAGTTCATGGTTCATAGTTTTTAGTTCATAGCCGAAGCGTGTTTTCAAGATGATACCGTTTTAAATTGAATCTATTGATTTATCGGCAATTACGCCTGCTAAAACTACAATCTTCCCGCAGCTACCATTAACTATGAACCATCTGCTATGAAATACGCGGTATCCATTTATTTTCCAGCACATTGTTTTCATGCCCTACTTTCCTCGCAAGCGTGAATAAATAATCACTCAACCTGTTCAGGTAAATATTCACCTTTTCATCAACAGTGCTTTCTTCATTTAGATGCACCACTATTCGCTCTGCCCGGCGACATACGCAACGGGCGATGTGGCAATAAGAAATGGTATTGCTGCCCCCCGGCAAAATAAAATGCCGAAGTTCCGGCAATTCCAGGTTCATATCGTCCATTTCTTTCTCCAGCAATTCTATGTCTTCCTGATAAAGGTCGGGAATTACCATTTTTGATTTTTCCGGGTCGGCAGCCAGCGATGAACCTATGGTAAACAACCGGTCCTGTATTTGTTTTAGTACTTCTTTATCATGCCAGGTAATATCCTGATCGGCGATAAGACCTATGTACGAGTTCAATTCATCAACGGTGCCGTAGCTTTCTATCCGGATATGGTGTTTGGGTACACGTGTACCTCCTATTAGCGAGGTAAGGCCCTTATCGCCGGTTTTGGTGTATATCTTCATTTACAATTGATAAAAATGCTATGATTTTCCGCGCCCACGTCGGAAATAAATAAGCAATCGAAGTTATGATTTTTGATTTTACCCATTCCTGTTTTAAATGTAAAAGTTCTCCACGATTCAAAACAGAAACATCGTGCGCATTTAATGGTTATATAAATTTTATTGCCAATTTTGAATTTTAAAACATTATACCGTGAAAAAGCCCCTGTTTATATCATCCATATTTATTATTGCCACGTCTCTTTTGCTGAGCCTTAAATGCGCCACAAACAATAATAAAACCGATACCGGCAATACACCACCATCCCCGCCCAAAACGCCAATTACCAATTTCCTGACGGAGAAGCAGTTTAACGACTTGTTTCCGATGCGTGACAAGTTTTATACTTATGCGGCGTTTGTACAGGCTGTGAAGGAATTAGGACAGGTGTCGGTTAAGATTACAAGACGCGCAGTTTCCGTATACCAGTTTATTCGCACAGATAAAGCTACCGGCAAATCGGTAACGGTACGCCAGGATGAGGACTGGAACGAAGACTGGGCCAAAAAGAAACCCGATAGCAGCTATGTGGTGGACTATGGAAACTTCTGCGCCGAGAAAGACCTCCAAACCAATAAAAAAGAGCTGGCTGCGTTCTTCGCTAACATAGCCCACGAAACCCGTCACGGTGAAAATGGCCAGTATAATGACGGGCTGATGTTTATCCACGAAAACAATACCTCGTTGCCCTATGTGTCCGAAAATGACGCTTACCCACCCGTTCCCGGTAAAAAATATTATGGCCGGGGCCCACTGCAATTAAGTTATAACGGAAATTATGGTTATGCTTCCGATTGTATTTTCGGTGACAAAAAAGTATTACTTGAAAATCCCGAAAAGATAGATACCGACCCGGTTACGGCTTTTAAAACCGCTATTTATTTTTGGATGACGCCGCAAACCGCCAAACCATCAGCTCATGATGTAATGATTGGTAAATGGCAGCCTAGCGCTGCAGATAAAGCCGCCAACCGGATACCCGGCTTTGGGATGACCATCAATATCATCAACGGCGAAGTAGAATGTAATAAAGGTGACAGCATGTTTAGTATGAATGACCGTATTGGCTTTTACCAGCATTTTTTAAAGGCTTTCGGCATCAGCGATAATAATTGCGCATGTTCATGCGCGAAGATGAAATCATATTTATAATTAATTAAACAATTTGCAATACCGTAATTAAAATCAAGCTTGCTTTAAATTAACCCTAGCCTGAGGAAATATTCCCTTTTTGTTTATTAGCACAGGTTACCTATTTTTGAAAATACAAAACGTATTGATGACTGAATACCCCTTTGATACCACCGGCCTTTGCAGTGCAGACATAGACACTTTTTACGAGGCTTATAACGCCCTGAAATCGAAATTCAATGTGGAGTTTACCGGGCAGATTGATTTTCACCTGGAGCAGTTTGAAGTATTTAATGGCAGCCTAAATATTAACGTGCGCGACTCATTTGTGATAAAACAGGATAACAACAATGACTGCTATATTCTTTTCGTGGAAAGCGAGCTAAGGCAGTATGGCAAAGCAAGACAATTGTCGGCTGGGCTCGAATACCATATCTGGGCACTGGCGTATTTAAAACATAATTTTGGACGCGTGCTGATACGCCGTGAGACACTAAGCGATAAAATCATAGAGCTTGTTCACCCCGTTGAGTTGGATTTTACAGAAGACAAACCTTTTAGCGATACCTTCTATGTGCTGATAAACGATCATGAGAAGGCCGTCAGGGGTATCGACCGTAATTTTCGCAATGCAGTGATGGATACACGTGGCGACGATTTCTTAATCGAGATAGTTGAACACTCGCTTATTATCGGCAACCACGACCCGATATCGCCTCAAAAAACAATACACCTGGCTGAGTTTATTACAAGGGTGTGCTCACATTGTTAATTAATAATTGTTGAATTATTAAATTTTACAAAAAACCTAAATCTATCCCGAAATCTCAAAAACAACTACTAACTTAGTCGAAATAACTTAAACCTTTATCCAAACCCAAACTAACACAAATTATCAAATGAAAAAGTTAACCAGAGAAGAATTGAAAACTGTTATGGGTGGTTTCTTAGATCCTCCGCCCGGATACTATTGCTTTACACCTCCCGATCAGGGTTCCGACCCGGGGCTGCCTGGCGGTGGTGTTGATCCAGACTGTGCATATTATGGCGATTGGTCCTTATATTGCCCTCCTGGCCAGGTGCTGACCGCTTGCTAATAACATGTCTACAGATTTGTCAACTTTTAAAAAGTTGACAAATCTTATAGAATTGCTGGCTCATCTGTTATGCTCTAAAAACATAAATCTGAATCTGTTTTACCACTTTAATATTTGTGACATTTGTTTCAACAAACGTGAAATAAATTAAAAAAACATGAATATAGTACTGGTAGCTTTTGACGGATTTACCGACATCGATATTTTTTTGCCGTGGGATTTACTTAACCGGGCAAAGTTTCGCAGCAGCGATTGGTCAGTAAAAATTGTGGGAACCAAGCCCACGCACCGCTCTGCCGGAGGAATAGATCTTCCCGTTCACGGCGACATTTCATTATGTAACAGCGCGGATGTAGTATTTTTCGGCAGCGGATCAGGCACGCGCAAACTGATAAAAGATGAAGCCTATTTGAAACAGTTTAACCTCGATCCAACCCGGCAAATTATTTGTTCCATGTGTTCAGGAGCCCTGCTGCTGGCCGCACTCGGTCACCTGGATGGCCTGACTGCAACCACATACCCAAGTGTTGTTGAATTACTGCAAACTTACGGCATCGAAGTGGTGCAACAGCCCTTAGTGACTCATGGAAATATTGCTACCGCTGCGGGATGCCTGGCTGCTATCGACCTGGTAGGCTGGATAATTGAGAAAAAATTAGGTATTGCCGCCCGGGAAGATGTTATTGCTTCCGTACAGCCGGTTGGTGCAGGGTTAACGTGTATATACTAATATTTAAAGGGCTGATTATTCGGTTGTCGCCTTGCTCCTGTCAACGGTAATGATATTGGTATTGGCATAATCATTTTCCACCAGGCCGTCGCGCATACGAACGATGCGGTGGGCGTGCATGGCGATATCTTCTTCGTGGGTTACAAGGATAATGGTATTGCCCTTTTTGTGGATATCTTCCATCAGCCCCATAATTTCGATGGAGGTCTTGGTATCAAGGTTACCGGTAGGCTCATCAGCGAGGATAATAGACGGGTCATTTATTAATGCGCGGGCCACGGCAACACGCTGGCGTTGTCCGCCCGATAATTCATTTGGCTTATGGTCCACGCGGTTACCAAGTCCTACGTTTTCGAGGCTGGTTTTGGCACGTGCCTGCCGTTTTTCTTTACCCACACCAGCATAAACTAATGGAAGGGCTACGTTATCTAAAGCGGTATTACGTGGCAAAAGATTGAAAGTCTGGAATACGAATCCAATTTCTTCATTCCTTACTTCGGCCAATTGATTATCCGTCATGTGGCTAACGTTGATTCCATTCAGGATATACTCCCCTTTAGTTGGCGTGTCCAAACAGCCCAATATATTCATCAAAGTTGATTTACCTGAACCTGACGGTCCCATCAGCGCCACAAATTCGCCTTTATTTATAGTTAACGAAACAGACTTAAGGGCATGAATTATCTCCGTGCCGATAACATATTTCCGTCCGATATCTTTAAGCGTAATGAGTGGTTGCATATATTTTTTGCTGTTTGACTGTGGTGAGGTGGGTTTTGTTACAGTGAGGAGTAGGAAAAGTGAAGCGCTGATTTCAATTGATTGCGCTGATGACGCAGATAGAAGACAATAATCAGCGTCATCTGCGTCATCCCGCAACATCTGCGATCTATTTCTCTATCACCTTCGCCACCAAAAAATAATCCTCATCATGCTTTGGCGCATTTTGCAGGGCCTCCGCATGGGTTACTTCGTGCTTTACCACGTCCTCGCGTAACACGTTCACTTCATTAGTCATGTACACCAGCGGCTCAACTCCTGATGTGTCGATTTCGTTTAGCTTGGCCATAAAGTCGAGTATCTTGCTCATATCCGCAATCATCTCGTTCGTTTCTTCGGGGCTTAGCTCCAGGCGGGCAAGGTGGGCTATTTTATCAACGGTTTCTTTATCTATAGTCATGCTGATCTTAATTTTTGTTCTATTATATCGTAAACCTCATCTCTTAATGTATCTGCATCTTCAACAGTTAAATGAGCGGTCTCGATAGGTTTGTGCACAAATATATCACAAATACCCGGCCTGCTGCCATATTGGCTGCCGGCGTCCCATAAAATCTTCCAGGTATCAAGGGCTGTAATCGGAAGGATGGGTACTTTAAGCTCGATGGCTAGGCGGAATGCCCCGTTTTTAAAAGGATATAACGTTGGCGGATAGTCATCCGGAATTGTTGCTTCCGGAAAAATCACTACACTCACGTTATTTTTTATTCTTTCGGCGGCGGTTTTGAAGGCGCGAAACGATGACATCTTACTTTCGCGGTTTACGGTAATATCAATCGTTCTGAAAAAAAAGCCGAGCACCAGGTTACTGAGCAATTCTTCCTTGCCAATAAAACAATGGTTGTTTTTTACTGCCAGGTTAATAGCTGAAACGTCCAGATTTGAAGTATGGTTACCGACTATTATATAAGTACGCTTCCAATCGACAGCAGCCTCATAATCTACATTAAAAAATATTCCGGAAATGAGCGTGCTGCAAAAAATGATAAAACGCCTGAACCTGTTAATATATTTATAGCGGCTTTGCTTGCGCGATAAAAAAAACAATACGGGCCATACCATCAGAAAAAAGAAAGCTACACTTAACCTGTAAAAGTGGGTATGTATTCTCTTTAATAGAAGCTTCATGGTGCCCAAATTTATAAAAAAGTTATCCCGATAGCTATCGGGAGGGTTGATTGAGTTGGATTATGTTGACTGGGTTTAATCTGCAAAGCGTTCGGTTTTTGCACGCCGAACACCCCGAACACTCTCGAACATGTTGATTACCAGATATTTAATATTTAAACACAATTTTAATGAATTTAATAAACTGATAATCAAAATGTTAAGCAATAAAATACCATCATAACTCACTGATAATCAATAAATACTATCACCAAAAAAATACAATAGTGAAATGAATCAAGTTACGACGCTTTTTATTTTAGCCCTTCCGTTTGCCACTAATCCCTTACTGATTATCTCATAAACCCGGTCTTTCAGCTCATCCGCATCATCAACCGACATATCTGCCGTTTCTATCGGTTTATGAACATAAATATTACATACGCCGGGCCGGGTGCCGTGTTTAGTACCATCGTCCCAAAGACGCGTCCAGGTAGTGGCAGATGATACCGGGAGAATCGGGATTTTATGCTCAATGGCCAGCCGGAACGGGCCGTTTTTAAATTCATGCAGCGTTGGCGGGTAATCGTCGCTTATTTTTCCTTCCGGGAAGATGATAAGTGTAATGCCTTCCTGTAATTTTTCTGATGCTTTTTTAAATGCCCTGTACGACGACATTTTGCTATCGCGATTTACCGGGATATCCACCGTGCGAAAAAAAAGACCGGTAACCAAAGCATCTTTCAGTTCTTCCTTACCCATAAAGCTGCAATTGGTATTCACCAATACGCACATTGCCGAAATATCGAGGTTAGAGGAGTGGTTAGGGCAAACAATATAGGCTTTGCTCCAGTCTACAGGCTGCTCATACTCAAACCTATAAAAGAAGCCAACCGCCGCCGAACTGGCTATAGCCCAATACCGCCTGAAGCGGTTTAAATTGCGGTAACGCTTTGTTTTGCGGGAGAAATAATAGAAAAAAGGCCAGAATATAAAGTACAACAAGGCGACACTAAGCACGTAAAGATAAACGTGCGCCTTCTTCAAGATTAATTTCATCGTCACCAAAAATATAAAAATTACTTACTTTCGCGGCATGGAAACTGTTGTTAGTGGTATCCGTTCAACCGGAAATCTGCACTTAGGAAATTATTACGGCGCAATACAGAACTTTGTAAAAATGCAGCATCAATATAACTGCTATTTTTTCATCGCCGATCTGCACTCGTTAACTACCCACCCTACCCCTGCCGACCTGCACGGCAACGTGAAACAGGTTTTGGTGGAGTACCTGGCTGCGGGCATTGACCCGGAAAGAGCTACGATATATTTACAGTCGGACGTGCCGGAAACTGCCGAGCTGTACCTGTACCTGAATATGAACGCCTATGTGGGCGAACTGGAACGGGCTACGTCATTCAAAGATAAAGTCCGCGCTAACCCGGATAATGTTAATGCCGGCCTGCTCACCTACCCGGTGCTGATGGCCGCCGATATTATCCTGCATCGCGCTACCAAAGTGCCTGTGGGCAAAGACCAGGAACAGCACCTGGAAATGTCGCGTACGTTTGCTAACAGGTTTAACAGGCTTTATAACAGGGAATATTTCCCCGAGCCTTATGCTTTCAACTTCAGCGAGAACCTGGTAAAAATTCCGGGACTTGACGGCAAGGGAAAGATGGGTAAATCAGAAGGCGAAGGCAATGCCGTTTTCCTTTCAGATTCGCCGGAGGCTATCCGTAAAAAAGTAATGCGTGCGGTTACCGACAGTGGCCCGACAACCGAGAACCAGGAAAAACCGGTTGAAATTCAAAATTTATTTGATATTATAAAAGTGGTGTCGTCTGCTGATACCTATGAGCATTTCGATAATTTATACAACACCTGCCAGATACGTTACGGCGATTTAAAAAAACAACTGGCCGAAGACATAATTATAGCAACCGCCCCGATACGCGAAAAGATTAACGATATCTCGAGTGATGCCGCTTACCTGCGCCAGGTTGCCCGTCACGGTGCCATCAAAGCACGCGAAAGCGCACAAAAGACTATAAAGGACGTAAGGGAAATTATCGGCTTTAGAAATTTTTAGGGCGGTCATAGTTGATAGTTCATGGTTCATGGTGTATATTAGTCGGGACTTCATTTTTTTTCGGCAAATAGTATATGCAGATTTCGGCTATGAACTATCATCCATGAACTATGAACTAATCGTGAATCATTAACTATCAACTAACATGCACATTGCTATTGTAGGAAACATAGGCGCCGGCAAAACTACCCTCACCGAACTGCTGGCAAAAAATTACGGCTGGGACCCGCTATATGAGGCTGTCGACAACAACCCATACCTGGAAGATTTTTACAGCGACATGAAGCGCTGGAGCTTTAACCTGCAGATATATTTCCTGAATACCCGCTATCGCCAGATTATCGATATACAAAAAAGCGGGAAAAACATTATCCAGGACCGTACCATTTATGAAGACGCCTACATTTTTGCAGAGAACCTGCACGATATGGGCCTGATGACCACCCGCGATTACGAAAATTACACCGCCATATTTGATAACATTACAGAGTTTATCAAAGCGCCTGATTTGCTTATCTACCTGAAAGCATCGGTGCCTACCCTGGTGAATAACATTCAGCGCCGTGGCCGTGAGTACGAAAGCGGCATCAGGCTGGATTACCTTTCAAAGCTGAACGAGAAATACGACAAGTGGATAAAAGGCTATCGCTTAGGTAAGCTGCTGGTTATTGACAAAGACAATATCGACTTTGCCAATAACACCGAAGATCTGGCAACCATTGTGCAGATGATCGAAAGGGATATACACGGATTGTTTTAGAATAGAACCAAGAGCCAAGAATCAAGAGCCAGGATATTAAAGTGGCTATCCATGGGAAAGAATGCATATTGCTTGTGCCTGATATTGTTTCTTTTTAGTTGTGGGTGCCACAAAAGGCAATCTCAGGAAATAAAATTATTAGACTTAGGCCCGTTTAAAATTTCAGTACCCGAAAGCTGGAATTTTAAGGACCCAGGTGAGCAGGAAGATTCATTTGTGGGCCAGATTACCGGCGACAGTGTAAATTTAAGTTTCGATTGCAGTTCGCACGGTTATGCAAATTCATTGATTGAGTCGCAAGAGCAATACCTCAAAGTAACGCGGCATTTTTTACTAACACGCCCGGATCTTCAGCCGGACACAGGCATGCACAGCGGAAGTATCATATTCGAAAATATAGACGACAACGAAAACATGCCTGCTAATCCAATCGATACAACTGTTGATATTGCCAAACCCGACGATAAGCAAAAAGTATTACACCCAAAGGCCGACTTTATTGCAACGGTGAATATTTCCGGGAAGGTTTATTTTTTCCCTGTTATTGTTCCCTCGATTATAAAAAACCATAATATAGTTATTAGTACTAACGGTGATTACATCATCAAAACTATTTGGCCAAAAATTCCAGGGAAAGGCATGACAGGCGTCTATATACATAGCCGTAAGTCGAGTTTTAATTTCCAAATGAACGGGCAAAATTTATCTTTGAAAAACCAGGAACTTGCCTTGGCCGCTTTTAAAACCATAAAATTCAAATGAAAACACTCGGCATCATACCCGCGCGTTACACCTCTACCCGTTTTCCGGGTAAGCCTTTGGTTGATATTGCCGGTAAAACCATGATACAACGGGTTTATGAGCAGGCAAAAAAATGCATCCATTTAACCGAAGTAATAGTTGCAACAGACGATACCCGGATTTACGACCATGTGCTAAACTTCGGCGGTAATGCCGTAATGACTTCCTCAGACCATCAAAGCGGTACCGACCGCTGCGCAGAAGTTGCTCAGCATCACCCGCAATATAACGTCACCATCAACATACAGGGTGATGAACCTTTTATCGACCCTGAACAGATAAGCAAGCTGGCAGCTTGTTTTAATAATCCTGACACACAAATAGCAACACTAATAAAGCGGGTTGTAAATGAGCAGGAGCTTTTTAATGTCAATTCGCCCAAAGTCATAATCAATAAGCTATCCGAGGCTATTTATTTTTCACGCTCTCCCCTGCCCCATATTCGCGGGCAAGGGCAGGATAATTGGCTTAGTTGCTTTACCTATTTTAAACACATAGGCATTTACGGCTATCGCGCAGATATTTTACAGCAAATAACCAAACTGCCTGTGTCATCCCTGGAAAAAGCCGAAAGCCTGGAGCAATTGCGCTGGATTGAAAACGGCTATCGCGTAAAAGTGGCAGAAACTGAATTAGAGACGCATGCAATAGATACGCCGGAGGATTTGGAAAAATTAATAGATAAACTGTAATTTATTTAATGACACGTATTCTTTTTAAACTGAGCTTTCTTACACTATTTGTATACGCCGCTTTACCCGCCAGTGCCCAACGCCGCTACTTCGATATGATAATTACGGTAAATGGTGATTCGATTAAATGCAGCATAGACCCCGAACCATTGAGTGGCCCTGTTAAGTATCAAACCCCTGATATGAAAAAACCGGAGCCGATTTCGAGTAAATATATAAAGGAATATTTTGCGTCAGGCTTTACAGTCGACCGCAAAGTTGTATATGTTGATAGCTCAAAAACGCCGGAGTTTATGAGGGTTCTTGAAAAGGGAAAGCTGTCCCTCTATCAAATTATTGTATCCAGCAGCAATGGAACTTCCGCGAAGGCCTGGTACGCCGGCAAAGGCAACTCAGACCAGGTAATTTCGGTTAAAGAACCTGGACTGTATATCGGCATTGGAAAATCCCGCGCAGAGCGCAAAAACAATTTTGGTGAAATGTTGAAGGATAACCCGGGCGTGTACAATAAATATATCACCGAGAAAAAATTCAGCTATAAGCAATTGAGAAACCTGGTACATCTATACAACACCGGGCAGGAATTTAAAGAAGAATAATTCGATTTGATAGTGAAGTAATTTTATAACTTGACAGTTATCCCAGGAAAAACCATCTCCAAATTTTCAAATCATCAAATTTTCAAATCTCTCCCTCAACCCCAAAAAATTTCGTACTTTTGTATCCCGTACACAAACAATTTGTTCCGGCCTCACAACCGGGCCAAACAGCAAAAAATCATGACTAAATACATATTTGTTACGGGTGGTGTTACTTCGTCGTTGGGCAAAGGCATCATTTCGGCTTCATTGGCCAAACTCCTTCAATCGCGCGGTTATCGCGTAACCATCCAAAAATTCGACCCTTACATTAACATCGACCCGGGAACATTGAACCCCTACGAGCACGGCGAATGTTATGTTACCGAAGATGGCGCCGAAACAGACCTTGATCTTGGTCACTACGAGCGTTTTTTGAACACGCCAACATCCAAAGCAAATAACATTACTACCGGCCGTATCTACCAAAATGTAATCAATGCCGAGCGCGAAGGTAAGTTTCTCGGCAAAACCGTCCAGGTAGTACCACATATAACCGACGAAATAAAACGCAACTTCCGCATATTAGGCGAAAGCGGCGACTATGATATTATAATAACCGAATTGGGCGGCACCGTAGGCGACATTGAGTCGCTGCCTTATATCGAGGCTGTGCGCCAGTTCCGGTGGGAAGTAGGCTCAGGTAATTCCCTGGTTATACACTTAACACTTATCCCTTTCCTTGCTGCTGCTGGCGAGTTGAAAACCAAACCAACCCAGCACTCTGTAAAAATGCTGCTGGAATACGGTATACAGCCGGATATACTGGTTTGCCGTACTGAGCATCATTTAAATACTGAGCTTCGCAAAAAAATAGCTTTATTCTGTAATGTGAATGTAAATGCTGTTGTGGAGTCGATTGACGCATCAACCATATATGATGTACCGCTGCTGATGCTGAAAGAACAGCTGGATAAAACCGTATTAGCCAAACTAAAGCTTCCGCACAAAAATGAGCCGAACCTTGAAAACTGGAAAGACTTTTTAGGCCGTCTGAAAAACCCGACTTTCGAAGTGCGCATCGGCCTGGTAGGCAAATATGTTGAATTGCCTGATGCTTATAAATCAATTGCCGAAGCATTTATTCATGCCGGCGCCAAAAATGAGGCAAAAGTTAAAGTAATTTATATACCATCAGAAACCCTTACCCCGGGAAATGCTATCGAAAAACTGAAAGGCCTGCATGGCGTATTGGTTGCTCCCGGCTTTGGCGAGCGTGGCTTTGAAGGCAAAATTGAGGCCATACGCTATGTACGCGAAAATAATATTCCGTTCTTCGGTATTTGCCTGGGGATGCAGTGTGCCGTGGTTGAGTTTGCGCGTAATGTGCTGAATCTTGATGGCGCCAGCAGTACCGAAATGAATGCCGATACCCCTTACCCGGTTATCAGCATGATGGAAGAGCAAAAGAAAGTGGTAAACAAAGGCGGCACCATGCGTTTGGGCGCTTATGCCTGCGACTTAAAGAAAGGCAGCAAAGCGGAAAAATTCTATGGTAAAACGCACATCAGCGAACGCCACAGACACCGTTACGAGTTTAATAACGATTACCTGAAAGATTACGAAAACGGAGGTTTACTACCAACCGGTTTTAACCCGGAAAACAATTTGGTTGAGGTTGTTGAGCTTAAAAATCATCCATTTTTCGTCGGTGCGCAGTTTCACCCGGAATTAAAATCAACAGTTGCTAATCCGCATCCACTTTTTATTAACTTTGTCGCCGCTTCAATGGCTTATGCCCGTAAGCAATAATTATTTGTACGATACTTAAAAATGGATAAGAATACATTCACAGGATTATTCCTGATTATGGTGATAATGGGAGCCTCGTTCTTTTTTATGAGACCCAGTGAAGCTGATATCAAAAAAGAAAAGATACAGGCCCACGCCGACTCTGTAAAAAGAGGCCAGATAAAATCCCCTGCTATTACAGCCGCAAACCCTACCGATACATCAAAAGGTAAAGCTGCTACAGCACCAAAAATTGACTCTGCCTTGCTAAAAAGCCCTTTTGGCGCAACAACTATCGGCACGCAAAAATTTGTTACGCTTGAAAATAAAGACATCCGCGTAAAGCTGAGCACCCAGGGTGGTAAGGTTTATTCGGTTGAGCTGAAGGATTACAAAACCTTTAACCATAAACCGCTGGTATTGTTCGATGGGGATAAGAACCGTTTCGGTTTAACTTTTACAGCCGGCAACAACAGCATCAATACCGATAAACTTTATTTTACGCCAACCGGCAGCGACTTGCAGGTTGCTGAAAAAGATTCGGCCAGCATTACTATGCGGTTGAACTACAGCCCTACCCAGTATGTTGATTATATCTATTCGCTGAAAGGAACAGGCTATAAAGTTGGCCTTACTGTAAAAACTACAGGCCTTGAGCAGGTTATTGCGAATACCAGTGCATTGAATGTCAATTGGTCCGCAAATATGCACCGCCAGGAAAAAGATTTGGACCAGGAGCGCAGGTATACCAATGTATATTACATGAATACCGATACCGACGTTGACTACCTGAGCGAAGGAAAAGATAATGAGAAGGAAATAACCGATAAAAAAATGCAATGGGTATCGTTCCAGGCGCATTTTTTCTCGGGAGTTTTGATTGCCAAAGAAAGCTTTACCAAATCGAAGTTTGGCGTTGTAACCAATGTTACCGATACAATAGATTCCAAGCAAATGACTGCCGCTGTTACCGTTCCTAAAAGCAGCGACGGCAGCTACCCGATGGAATTTTACTTCGGCCCCAATAAATATAATTTCCTAAAAACACAGGGTTACCATTTGGAAAAACAAGTGTATATGGGCTGGGGATTCCTGGCGTATATCAATAGGTTTTCGGTGTTGCCGGTGTTTAATTTTTTAAGCCAGTTCACCAGCAATTACGGTATTATCATATTGGCCTTAACACTTATTTTAAAGCTGGTTTTATCGCCGCTGACTTATAAGTCGTACCTGTCGATGGCCAAGATGAGAATCTTAAAGCCGGAGATGGACGAAATTAAGGCTAAGGTTGGCGATGATAACCCTACCCTGTTGCAGCAGGAATACCTGAAGCTTTACAAGCAGGCGGGCGTAAATCCGCTGGGGGGCTGTTTACCATTGCTGATACAGATGCCGATTGTTTTCGCATTCTTCCGCTTTTTCCCAAGCTTATTTGAGTTGCGTGGTCAAAGCTTCCTTTGGATGCACGACTTGTCGACTTATGATTCTGTAATTACTTTCGGCACTACTATTCCTTTTATCGGCAACCACATCAGCTTAATGTGTTTGCTGATGACCATATCAACGCTGATTTATACTTATTTCAATAACCAGATATCCGGTGCCAGCGGTCAAATGAAATATATTGGCTACATCACGCCTATCATTTTCCTCGGCGCGCTGAACAGCTATCCGTCAGGTTTGAACTATTACTACTTCCTGGCCAACATGATGACCTTCCTGCAGCAATACATCATCCGTTTGATGGTTGACGATAAGAAGATACATGCTAAAATACAGGACAACAAAAAGAAACCGGTTGACCCTAAAAAGAAAACCAGCGGTTTCCAGGCCCGTATGGAAGAAATGATGCGCCAAAAGCAACAGACAACTCAGCAATTGCCTCCCGGAAAGAAGAAGTAATTTTAGTCCGGAAGTCGGAAAGACCGAAAGATAAAAGACCGCTGGTGTATTATGCCAGCGGTTTTTTTTGTCTTGAGCGCCGGAAATAAAATGCAACTTCTTTCGGACTTTCCGACTTTTAGACTTTTTTCAAATAAACTAATTTTCTTAGTAAAACTTTTCTACATTTACGTCGATGTATGCAATAGTAGATATAGAAACCACAGGAGGCCATGCCAGCGCAAATGGCATAACCGAGATAGCTATTTGCATACATAACGGCAAAAAGGTGGTGGAGCGTTATTCAACCCTCGTTAATCCCGGCCGCGACATCCCAATCTATATCAGCGCTTTAACCGGCATCACCAACGAAATGGTGCAAAATGCACCGCCGTTTGGAGATGTAGCGCATGACGTTTATCATTTGCTCAACAACAATATATTTGTCGCCCACAATGTAAATTTCGATTTTTCATTCGTTCGCCATCACTTGGCGGCGGCGGGTTATGAGTTACGTAGTAACAAACTGTGTACCGTAAGGCTCGGCCGAAAGATAATGCCAGGTCTCCCCTCCTACAGTCTCGGCAAATTATGCCGGCACTTAAATATCAATAACAAAAGCAGGCACCGTGCCGCAGGTGATGCCGAAGCTACTTCGCAGCTTTTTTCGCTGTTGTTACAAAAAGACACTAATAATCACATTACAGCCGCGTTAAAACAAAACTCGAAGGAACAGGTATTACCGGCCAATCTGCCAAAACAGGACGTTGATGCCTTACCGCAATGCCCTGGCGTATATTATTTCCACGACGAAAAGGGCAAAGTTATTTATGTGGGGAAAGCTAAAAATCTTAAGAAGAGGGTTTGCAGTCATTTCACCGGCAACAACCCGGGACCGCAGCGACAAGAGTTTTTAAGAAATATTCATAACATCACTTTCGAAGTTTGCGGAACTGAGCTGGTGGCCTTTGTGCTGGAGTCTGTCGAGATAAAACGCCTTTGGCCAAAATATAACCGCTCGCTTAAAAGATTCGAACATGCTTTTAGTCTTTATGCCTTTGAAGACCAGCGCGGCTACCTGCGTTTAGCCGTAGATAAGCACCGTAAAATGACCGGGGCAATTTACAGCTGCAATACATTATTTGAAGGCCGTAGCATTTTACTGCAGCTTATCGATACTTTTCAACTGTGCCCAAAACTTTGCTTTATTCAGAATAACAGCGCCGGCTGTACGGGTGAAAATGCAGGCAACTGCGCCTGTGAAGGACACGAAAGTCTTGAAGACTATAACGAACGGGTAACTCTTGCTATCAATCAACTAAACAAAGCGCTCCCAACCTTCGCCATCCGGGATGCCGGTCGCACCGACGAAGAACATAGCTGCCTGCTGATTGAAAAAGGAAAATTTTACGGCATGGGTTATATCTCCCATTATTACAACGACAACTCCCTCGAGCAGCTAAAAGAACAGCTGAAGCCCTACCCCGGTAATGATTACATCAGGAACATGGTAGATAATTATGCGGTGAAATTTCCGAACAGGAAGATGGTGTTTGCCGGGTGATTTAAGAATCCCGAAAACTTACGAAGTTTCTAAAACTTCGTAAGTTTAACGAATGATTTTATGAAAACGAAAAGCTCGCCGGCAAACCAGCCAACCAAACCTTTAACTAAGGCCGAGAAGCATGTTTATAATAAATTGAAACGCTCTTTTGAGGAAATTAAACTTCACCAGGAAGGAAAGATTGAATTGCCGGATGCAAGGTCATTGCTTAATAAGTTGTAACCCTTAAAACTTACGAAGTTTTGAAAACTTCGTAAGTTTAGCAATTAGTTTATATGAAAGTCTACGCCGAAACCTACTATCATCTTTACAATCGGGGCAACAACAAAGAACTTATTTTCTTCGAAGATGATAATTACAATTACTTTCTTAACCAATTCAAAAAGTATATATCACCATTTTGTAAGGTTTATGCATACTGCCTGATGCCAAATCATTTTCATTTCTTCTTGAAGGTAACTGATGAAAATGCGTTTGAAAAAGGGATTAAGAACTTCTTTATTTCATATTCAAAATCGATAAACAAAAGATACAATAGGGTTGGCAGCCTTTTTCAAGGCAGGTATAAAGTATCAGAAGTTGATACAGAAAGTTATTACACAACCATTATTATATACATTCATCAAAATCCATTGAGGGCTGGATTGGTTGCCGATTTAGAGGAATATAGGTATTCGTCTTATCAAGCCTATCTATCGACAAAAAATACGATGATTAAAAAGGATGATGTATTAGCATGGTTTGGTGGTTTAGATGGATTTGTATCAGACCATGAAGCCATGGTTGCCAATCTTCCTGCAAACCATGAAATCCGTTAAGACTTACGAAGTTTCAAAAACTTCGTAAGTCTATATTCCGCTCATTTACTTTCCCACAACCTTAAGTTTTATCAAACAAGTTAATTTTCCTAAACAATAGTTTTTCCGGTGGGTTATTCAAATACATCACCAATTAAAAACATTGTTATGGACAGCATCAACAAACAACAACCCGAAGAAAACACCAAAGACCTTAACGGCCCGGAAGCCATTGAAAAAATAAGGGACCTGGCCTATCAAAACAAAACTTGCTTTTTCTGTACCAACATTAAAACCGGCGTTCCCTTAACAACCCGACCGATGGCCGTCCAGGAGATTGACGACGAAGGAAATTTCTGGTTCCTGAGCTCAAATGACAGCCATAAAAACGAAGAAGTTTCGCACGACCCATTTGTTCACCTATTGTTCCAGGGTTCAGCACGTTCTGATTTTCTGAATATTTATGGAATAGCCTCAGTAAGCGAAGACAAGGAAAAGATAAAACAGCTTTGGGAACCAATTATGAAAACCTGGTTTACCGAAGGCGAAGACGACCCACGCATATCGATACTAAAAGTTGAACCGATTGAAGGTTATTATTGGGACAACAAGCACGGTAGTGCAATTGCCTTTGTAAAAATGCTGGCCGGCGCAGCCATCGGCAAAACGCTGGATGATTCGATTGAAGGAAAGCTGGCTGTTTAATTTGTACGCGTCATGCTGAATTTATTTCAGTACCCCACATGCTAAGTTGGCGCTATACATGCGTTCCAAAAGCATGCGGGTTACCTACATGTAGGCGGCCTTTCCTTTGGGGTGCCGAAATAAATTCGGCATGACGCGAGTGGATTTTCTTGACTCTAATTCTTCTAAATTACCCCTGCTTTTTCCAACTCCGCCTGCATTTCCTGTTGAATTTTTAAAGCTTCTGCGCGTGCGGCATCAGCAAAATCTTCCCCGTTGGATGCATAGATAATTGAACGGGAAGCATTTACTATTAACCCGCAATCTTTGTTCATCCCGTAATGACAAACTTCAGCCAGGTTACCGCCCTGTGCGCCTACTCCGGGTACCAGCAAAAAGTTATCGGGCGCGTATTTGCGGATATTGGTAAATTCAGTGCTTTTGGTAGCACCTACCACGTACATAATCCTGTCGGCGTTGGCCCAGGTATTAGCTTTTTGGATTACAGCCTCGTATAAAAACCCGTTTTCGGTAGTAAGGTATTGAAAGTCCTTACTGCCTGCGGATGAAGTTAATGCCAGGATAATTACCCATTTGTCTTTGTACTCAAGGTATGGTGATACAGCATCATGCCCCATGTAAGGTGATAGCGTAATTGCATCAAAGCTCATTCCTCCAGCCGATTCATCAAAAAATGCTTTGGCATACATGCCCGAGGTATTGCCCATATCGCCGCGCTTGGCATCGATGATGTTCAGGCATTCTTTAGGAAGATACTTCCAGGTGGCAATCAGGCTTTGCAAGCCTTTTACGCCATGTTTTTCATAAAAAGCGGCATTGGGCTTGTAGGATATGCATAAATCTTTGGTAGCATCAATTATGCGTTTGTTGAACTCAAATATCGGGTCGGGAAATTCTTTTAAAAATGTGGGTATCTTTTCTATATCGGTATCTAGGCCGACACACAAGAATGACTTTTTTTGTTTGATTTGTTCGATAAGATATTCGCGCGATATCATGAGCAGCTGTTTTGAATGTTCAAAAAAACTAAATTTTATGCGTACTGCCGGCTTATGAAGGATATTTTTTTAAATAGTTTGATATATTGATTTTATTAATTAACATTGCAGTGTTTTCAGATGAATTTTTCTTGTACTAAAGAAACAATTTAAAACTCCACGTTATTTTATTAAATTATTACCTGGGTTTAGATTTTGCATAACAAGGCTGCATTTGATTTATTTCACAGAAAACATCTCCATTAATAATATAAATTAGAATTAGCTAAAATAATGCTACCCATAATTGGGTTATATAGCTTGATAGCCCGACCATAGATGCCGCGACTGCCACGATACTATTGAAAAACAAACTACGACCACATAATATTAAAATCCCATTGAATTATAATTCATAATATGTTTGATACAAACGAATTGAACGATAAACTCGTTTCAGAGTTAAGAGAAATTGCAAAAAATTTAGGTATTGCCGAAGCAGATGAGCTTAGAAAAGCCTCGTTAATAGAAAGAATTGTTGAACAAGAGCAACTGATTGAAGCCGCCCGCATGCAGCAGGATACCGTAAACAGCAACTATGCAGCTGTTGAACCGTCGGCAGTGACAGCGTCGGCCGGCGACAAAGCCCGTAAACGCACAAGGGTAGTTAAAGGCGCCCCCAAACCACCACGTGTTGAAGTACCGCTGGATGATGCCAACCTTTTCGATATCGCAGATGACGATACTGTACAGGATGAGCCGGAAAATGAAGAAATAATTACAGGCGAGGCATCTGCGCCAGAGGCTGAGGACCCGGAAAAAAGCGAAGATGTGGTTACTGAGGGCCGTCCACAAAAATTTGAGCGGCGCATAATCAATCAATCCAGCCAACCAAAGGTACAGGAACCTGCCATAAACATGGATTTTGACAACGTTATCGTAAACGAAGGCGTGCTCGAAATTATGCCTGACGGCTACGGTTTCCTCCGCTCATCTGACTATAACTACCTCACCTCTCCTGACGATATTTACGTTTCTCAATCACAAATAAAACTATTCGGCTTAAAAACCGGTGATACCGTTCGCGGAAGCATCAGGCCGCCGAAAGAAGGCGAAAAATATTTCCCGCTGGTGCGCGTAGAAGCAATCAACGGCCGTATCCCGGCAGAGGTTCGCGACCGTGTGCCATTCGACCACTTAACGCCGCTCTTCCCATCTGAAAAGCTGTCGTTATTTACCGACCCAAACAATTATTCTACCCGTATTATGGACCTCTTCTCACCTATCGGTAAAGGTCAGCGTGGTTTGATTGTTGCGCAGCCAAAAACGGGTAAAACCATGTTGTTAAAGGATGTTGCTAACGCGATAGCCAAAAACCACCCGGAAGTTTACTTGATTATATTACTGATTGACGAACGTCCTGAGGAAGTTACCGATATGGCCCGCAGTGTGCGCGCCGAAGTGGTTTCATCTACTTTCGACGAGCCGGCAGAGCGCCATGTTAAAATCGCCAACATTGTGCTTGAAAAAGCAAAACGCATGGTAGAGTGCGGTCATGACGTAGTTATCCTGCTCGACTCCATCACCCGTTTGGCACGTGCTTACAATACAGTAGCGCCTGCTTCAGGCAAGATATTGTCCGGTGGTGTTGACGCGAACGCGCTGCATAAACCAAAGCGTTTCTTCGGCGCCGCCCGTAACATCGAGGATGGCGGCTCATTAACCATCATCGCTACTGCATTAACTGAAACCGGCTCGAAAATGGACGAGGTTATCTTCGAAGAATTTAAGGGTACAGGTAACATGGAGCTTCAATTGGATCGCAAGCTATCGAACAAACGTATATTCCCCGCTATCGATATTACTGCTTCAAGCACACGCCGCGACGACTTGCTGCTTGACCGTGAGACTCTACAGCGCATATGGATACTACGTAACCACCTGGCTGATATGAATTCGCAGGAGTCAATGGAGTTCTTACAAGGCCAGATAAGAGGCACAAGAACAAACGAAGAGTTTTTGATTTCAATGAATTCGTAATAAATAAGCGTTTATGAAGTTATATTAGCATAAAGTTAATATAGCTTCTTCATACTTATTTAATAAATAGTTGATACCTTCATAGCGAATGAAGAACCGCGTAAAAAAACACTTGCCGAATGCTATTACCTGTGCAAACCTCTTCAGCGGCTGCATAGGTATAGTTTTAGCTTTCAAAGGCGAAATGATAGCCGCTTCATACGCCATTTTTCTGTCGGCTATTTTTGATTTTTTCGATGGGCTCGCATCGCGTGTGCTCAAGTCATTTTCAGGCATTGGCAAGGATTTGGATTCACTTGCAGATATGGTAAGCTTTGGCGTATTGCCGGCAGTTATTATGTACCAGATATTGCTGCAGGCCCACCAGATTGACAAGATAAGCGACTATCTTAATTTTATCGCTTTCCTTATTCCTGTGTTTTCTGCATTAAGGTTAGCTAAATTTAATGTTGATACCCGCCAGGCGGAAAACTTTATAGGCTTACCGACGCCGGCAAATGCTATCCTGATTGCTTCGTTCCCGCTGATACTTGATCATCACAACCGCTTCTACACAGAGCCGCTGCAAAATCCGTGGGTGCTATCTGTATTGATATTAGTGATGTGTACGCTACTGGTTATCGAAGTGCCAATGATGTCGTTAAAATTTAAGAACACCGATTTCAACCAAAATATTTCACGCTATTTGTTGCTGCTTTTTTCGGCAATACTCATTCTATTTTTTAAATTTGCGGCAGTTCCGGCGGTGATATTCATTTATATCGTACTGTCTGTTGTTCAATTTAAATTTTTAAATCCCGGCTTCATGGATTCTTTCCGCAAAACGGATAATACCTGAACCCCGGGACGATACTTAAGCAAAAACTAATGAAAAAATTCCAGGCTGAAATTGATGTAATGCCCAAGAAAGAAATCCTCGATCCGCAAGGTAAGGCCGTAACCGGCAGCATGAAAAACCTCGGTTTAGCCGAAATTCACAATGTACGTATCGGTAAGCACGTTACCCTTGAAATTGACGCAGAAAACGAAGAAGCAGCGCACGGCAAAGTTGATACCGCATGCAAAAGCCTTTTGGCTAATTTAATTATGGAAAGCTATACTTTCAGTATAAAGGCTATCTAATCTTTAAAGATATATACATAAGAAAAGCATCTCATTACGGGATGCTTTTCTTATTAGGGCTATTCGTAAATCGCCCGGCAAATATATCTATTACGCTCCTGCTTCCAGGTCGGCTTTAATTTTCACAAGCCTGTCGAGGTTACCGTTGATTACACCTTTCACATCATTAAACTTTGATAAAAGTAAATCAAGGTCGGGCGCACCGGCTTTGGCCATCAGTTCAACTTCCTGAATGTTAGCCTGGCTTTGCGGCATGCCGAAGAAACCTAAATTAGGTTTCAGCTTGTGCGATGCTTGCGCAGCCAGCGTCCAGTCCTTGCTATCGACAGCGGTTGTTATGGTATTCAATAAATCAGGGGTTTGTTGCAGGAACATATCAATTGACTCAACGATAAACTCGTCGCTGCCATCGGCAATTTCAAAAAGAAATGTTAAGTCTAAATCATGCTCGGGAAATACGTGTGACATATAACGGTTGTATTTTCCAAAATTATAATTTTTTTACTATCAAGTCATCTTTAAGTTCATTTTTGATGACCGAAATAGTTTTATTCAATATAGGGTGAACAAAATCAGGGGCTATTTCAGCCAGCGGGTCGAGCGTAAACCGCCTGTTATGCAATTCAGGATGCGGAATTTGCAAGCCTGGCGTGTTTATAATTTCATCGCCATAAAATAATATATCTATGTCAATAGTACGTGAGCCCCACTTTTCCTCCCGCTTCCGGCCTAGCGTCAGTTCTATGGTTAATATTTTATCCAGCAATTCGCGAGCGGGCATAGTTGTCTCCAAAACAATCACCTGGTTTAAATAATCGGGTGCATCGCTTTTACCCCACGATTGTGTTTCGTATATTGATGAGATTTTTATTATTGGTGAGATTTCAGCGCTGATCAGGCTAATTGCCTCATTCAGATAGTGATGCCTGTTACCCAGGTTGCTGCCAAGTAATAAAAAAACGCTATTCATGTTGTAACAAATATTATAGACAGCGCTCTTAATGGTATACAACGCTGAATTGCTAAGTTTGCATAGATAAACGATTTATAATACTTAATGAAACAATTTTTCAAATTTGTGTTCGCCAGCCTGCTGGGCTCAATCATTGCCGGAGTAATAATAGTTTGTATTATATTCCTTTTCATCGGCGGATTGATAGCTGGCGCCAGCAGCGACAAGTCGGTTGACGTAACGCCAAACTCTGTTTTGGAGTTAAAATTCAATTACCCTATCGCCGAGCGTTCGCCGAACAATCCTTTATCTGCACTTAGTTTTTTAGGCGTCGAAAGTGAGAAAGTGATGGGTTTGAATGATATCCTCGCGAGCATCAAAAAAGCGAAAACAGACGCAAATATAAAGGGAATATTCCTGAACGAAAGTTTCATGACCAGCGGAGAGGCCACTACCGAGGAAATCCGGAACGCGCTTATCGACTTTAAAAAATCAGGGAAATTTATCGTTGCCTACTCCGAAATTTATACACAGGGTTTTTATTACCTTGCTTCAGTAGCTGATAAAGTTTATATCAATCCCAAAGGCATTTTCGATTTTAAGGGCTTCAGTTCAAAAATTACCTATTTAAAAGGCGCACTGGACAAGCTGGGTATCGAGGCACAGATTATAAAGGTTGGTACTTATAAAAGCGCGGTTGAACCTTATTTTTTAACAAAGATGAGCGATGCTAACCGCTTACAGGTTAACTCTTATCTTGGCTCATTGTACGACCATTTCCTGTCCGGCATAAGCCAAAGCCGGAAAATCAGTAAAGATTCTTTACAAAATATTGCTAATGACCTTAAAATTCGTTTGCCGGAGGATGCACTTAAGTTTAAGTTGGTTGACGGCCTGAAATATAAAGATGAGATACTGGATGAGCTGAAAAACCGCTCCGGTATCGATTCAAAAAGCGATTTGAAGACCATCGAGCTGGGCGACTACAGCTCAGCGACAGAGCCTGCAGACAACGACGACAAGGAAAAAACAAAAAATAGAATAGCTATTATTTATGCGTCCGGCGATATAGTTGGCGGTGAAGGCGACGACAATACCATCGGCTCCGAAAGAATCTCAAAAGCTTTGCGTAAAGCCAGGCTTGATGACCGCGTGAAAGCGGTTGTATTCCGTATCAATTCGCCGGGAGGCAGCTCGCTGGCTTCGGATGTGATGTGGCGCGAGGTGGTGCTTACTAAAAAGGTAAAGCCGATTATAGTGTCTATGGGGGATTTAGCCGCATCGGGCGGCTATTATATAGCATGCGCGGCAGACTCGATAATCGCACAACCCAACACAATAACCGGCTCGATAGGCATTTTTGCAGTAATACCAAACATGCAGAAATTCTTTAATGATAAGTTGGGTGTTACATTCGATGGCGTAAAAACCGGCAAATATGCTGACTTAGGCGATTTAAATCGTCCGCTTAGCCCGGAAGAAAAGGCCATACTGCAAAGCCAGGTAACTCAGGGATATAATTATTTTACTAAGGCAGTTGCTGATGGCCGCCACAAAACGCAGGATTACATCAACAGCATTGGCCAGGGCCGCGTATGGACAGGTGAACAAGCTGTAAAAAATGGTTTGGTCGACCGTTTGGGCAATATTAGTGACGCCATTGCTTCCGCTGCGAAAAAGGCAAACATTAAAAATTACAACCTGGTAGCTTACCCCGAACAAAAAAGCTTCCTGAATAAATTCGGATTGGGCGTTAATGCCGAAATAAAGGCACATTTCATTAAATCAGAATTAGGCGACAATTACAAATATTACGAGCAGATAAAGGAAGTAACCACCCTGATGCGCACCCCACAGGCACGTATGCCTTATGATATAGAAATAAATTAGTTTTTGATATAATTTGAGTGAAAAGCCGCCTGTGATGGGTGGCTTTTTTTATCTAAACATTTTCTAGAATCAACTTTGGGTCAAGGTTTAATTTACGATACAATGCTTTTAGAAACGATACATCGGGCTTTCTTTTGCCGGTTAATATTTGCGATAATTTAGGCTTTCCCACTCCTAACATGTCGGCTAGCTTAGATTGTGAAAGTTTATTCTCAAACATAAATAATTCAATTACCTCAGGTAACGATTTCGGTTGCTTCACCGGTTTAAGTTGCAATATCTCATCTTCATATTTTTCTGCAGCAACAGTCATGACCTTTAGCAATTCTATCTCTTCATCATTCAAGTTAACCTCTCCTTTGTTCATCAATTCAAAAATAGCTACCATCGTTTCATGGTAGTTCCTATCTGTTGCAATTAAAAATTCCTTTTCCATTTTACCTTACTTTTTAAATACCACAGCCTTTGCATCAACTTTATCATATTCACTATGAGTGCCGATAAAAAGTATAAAAACTGTCCTTACTTTAAATACAACTAACGCAATCAAGCGATAGCTGTTGCCTTTAATATTAAATACATATCTGTCATTTCCAACCGCATCTACACTATTTAACGATTCTTGCATTTCGTTAAAGTTTTTCCAATCTGCATTTGAGGTAAGTTCGTACCAGTTACTCAATGGCGTATCGGAGTCACTGTGCTTTTCAACAAAACTTCGAATTATTGCCTTTGAGATTATTACCATTACGCAAATTTAGTGTTTTATATTTTGAAATTTTATTTCTATTTCTGAAATAATTGTTAAAGTCTTAAAAATCACGATTGGGTCATCGTCTAGTCCCTCCTCTTTCGTATTTTTACACCCTCAATCAAATTATGGAAAACAAACCCATAGCCCGTAAGCTTCGCCTGTTGTCGCAACTGATGGAGTTGCACGATGCTAACCCGTTTAAAATAAAATCTATAGCCAACGCTGCTTTTAAGGTAGATAAGCTACCCTTTCAGGTAGCCGGTAAAAATTATGCTGAATTGGAAAAGATAGACGGTATTGGTAAAAGCACTGCGGGCAAAATTATTGAGCTGCTGGAAAAAGGCACTATGACCGAGCTGGATGAGCTGATTGCCCAAACGCCGGAAGGCATAGTAGAGATGATGGGCATAAAAGGTATCGGGCCGAAAAAAGTTGGCATTATCTGGAAAGAGCTGGGTATTGAAAATATAGGCGAGCTTTTTTACGCCTGCAATGAAAACCGGCTGGTTGAAGCAAAAGGTTTCGGACTGAAAACGCAGGAAGACATCCGCAAGGTGATAGAATTCAACATGGCAAGCCATGGTAAATTCCTGTATGCAAAAGTTGAACAGCAAGCCAATGATTTTTTGCAGCAGCTGAAAGATATATTCCCCGATGCGCTGCTTGAGTTTGCAGGCGAATTCCGTCGCCGCAGCGAGATAATAGATAAGCTGGTTGTAGTTTTAGGCAGCCGCGATGAAGAAACCGCATTTACTACCTTAAAGCAATCAGATGTGGTAACCGATGTACAAACCGACAAAAATCATGTTACCGGCAAGCTGGAAGGCGGCCTGGCCGTAGACATAGTTTGTGTTGAAAAACGCTATTATTACCAGGAACTGTTTACGCAAACCGGTGACGATGAACACGTAAACGCTATCCTGTCCCGCACGGCTGATACTATCGACCAGCCTGAAAGCGAAGAATTAATCTACAAAAAAGCTGGCGCGGCCTATATATTACCAGAGCTTAGAGAGGGAACAACCTTCATCGAAAGGGCTGAAAATAATGAGCTGCCTGTGCTGATAAGTCACCATGATTTAAAAGGCACACTGCATAACCACAGCACCTGGAGCGACGGCATCAACACTGTTGAGGAAATGGCCATATACTGCCGTGACGAAATGCATTTGGAGTACCTCGGCATGTGCGACCATAGCAAAAGCGCCTTTTATGCCAAAGGCCTTTCCATCGAGCGCGTTTTGCAGCAGCATGAAGAGATTGACCATCTTAATAAAAAGCTGAACGGCTTTCATATATTTAAAGGCATCGAGTCGGATATTTTGTACGATGGCTCACTGGATTACCCGGATGAAATTTTACAGCGCTTTGATTTTATAGTCGCATCAGTGCATTCTATCCTAAAGATGGATGAAGCAAAAGCCACTTCCCGCTTAATAACGGCGATAGAAAATCCATACACCACTATTTTGGGCCACCCGACGGGGCGCTTACTATTAAGCCGCAAAGGTTATCCTATTGATTATAAAAAGGTGATAGATGCGTGTGCCGCCAATAATGTTGTTATCGAGATAAATGCCAACCCGCTGCGCCTGGATTTGGACTGGCGCTGGCACCAATATGCGCTGGAAAAAGGCGTTTGGCTGTCCATTAACCCTGACGCGCATCGTAAAGAAGGCTTCCATGATATGTATTATGGCCTGCTGGTAGCCCGCAAAGGCGGTTTATATAAGGAAAGGTGTTTAAATGCGTTATCATTGCCGGAGATAAAAGCGTTCTTCGATAAAAAATAGTTGCTATCAAATTGGCGCTTTGCACCAATGAACTAATGAACCAGTGAACTAATGAACTTAATAAATAAAGTACGTTCCATACAATCAACGCAAAAACAGCCGTCCATTTTGGTTATCGGCGACCTGATGATTGACCATTATATTTGGGGCAATGCCACCCGCCTTTCCCCGGAGGCGCCGGTGCCGATTGTGAATGTAAAAAGTGAGTCGACTACACTTGGTGGTGCAGGCAACGTAGTACAAAATCTTGTCGCCCTTGGTGCGCAGGTGACTGTGGCCGGCGTTATCGGCGACGATGTTCACGGTAAACAGCTGATTAAAATATTACTGGATGAAGGTGTGAAAACCGATACCATTATTACGGACTCCAACCGCCCCACCACAGTTAAAACGCGCGTTTTAGCTGCAAGACATCAGCTGGTAAGAATTGACCGCGAGGTAACCGACAAATTATCCCCGCAACTGGAAGATGAGCTGGCGAAAAAGCTTGGAGCAAGCATAGACAAAGCCGACATTGTTATTTTCTCGGATTACAACAAAGGCTTGTTCGCCCCCGCCTTAACGCAGCGATTGATACAAATAGCCACTGAGCATCAAAAGAAGGTTATCATTGATCCTAAAGGGTTAAACTACGAAAAATACAAAGGCGCTCACCTCATAAAACCTAACCGCAAGGAATTGGCCGAAGCTGCTAAAGCTGAATCAATTAAAAATAATAATGACCTGCAGGAGGCTGCCGGAACAATATTTACCCAAACCGGAACGGATTACCTGGTGGTAACGCTTTCTGAAGATGGCATGGCTATCTTAACTAAGGACAGCCAAAAATTGTTGCCGGTAAAAGCCACCGAAGTATTTGACGTTACCGGTGCCGGCGATACGGTGATTGCAACTATCACTTACTTTTTAGCGCTCGGCTTTAGTGTTGAAGAAGCATGCGAGCTGGCCAACCATGCGGCAGCTATAGTAATACGTCATGTGGGCAGCGCGACTACTACAGTTGATGAGATACTGAATGACATGGAGAATTAGTTCATTTGTTCGCCCGTACATTGGTATATTTGCACCTTTAAAAATCTGATTTTTCAAAAAAAGAAAAATTCAGAAATCGAAAATCCGACTTCCGAAATCCTACAAAATGGTTATTGAAGAACTTAAAAATCATCAGCAGCTTATCCATACGGTAATAGAACAGCTTACCGGCGATATCGAAAAAGCCTGCGAAATGATCATATCAGCTATACAAAGCGGAAACAAGGTATTAACGGCAGGTAACGGCGGCAGTGCCGCAGACGCACAGCATATCGCCGCCGAATTGAGCGGCCGTTTTGTAAAACACCGTAAAGCCTTGCCGGGTATCGCCTTAACAACAGATACTTCTGCTTTGACAGCTATAGCAAACGATTACGGCTACGACCATGTTTTTTCGCGCCAGGTAGAAGCGCTTGCACAGCCGGGAGATTTATTTATAGGCATTTCCACCAGCGGCAATAGCCAGGGGATTCTAAACGCGCTTGAAACGGCCAAACTATTCGGTTGCAAAACGCTCGGCTTATCAGGCCGAGATGGCGGCAAGATGAACGGCCTTTGCGATTTGAATGTAATTGTACCCTCGGATGTTACCGCACGCATACAGGAAATGCATATTTTGATCGGGCACATCCTTTGTAAGGCTGTTGACGATTTATTTTAGTACCTCTAAAACTTACGAAGTTTTGAAAACTTCGTAAGTTTGACCGATGCCAGCCAGATGAAAAACGATCTCGAACAAACGCTTTTAAATAAAATTCAATCTTTAGCCGTGCTAAAAGCGATGGTTGCCGCATGGCAAAACGAGGGCAAAAAGGTGGTGTTCACCAATGGCGTTTTCGATTTATTGCACATCGGCCATGTAACTTATTTGGCCAAAGCTGCCGATTTGGGCGATAAACTGGTAATCGGTTTAAATGCAGATAGCTCGGTAAAACGTATAAAAGGAGAAAGTCGCCCGATAAATGACCAAAACAACCGTGCCGCATTATTGGCATCGTTATTTTTTGTGGATGGCGTGGTTTTGTTTGAAGAGGACACGCCGCTGAACCTTATTTCGACGTTATTACCTGATATCCTGGTAAAAGGGGCTGATTACACCATAAACAACATTGTAGGCGCCAAAGAAGTGCTGGCTAACGGCGGCGAGGTTAAAACCATTACTTTTGTGGAGGGATATTCATCCACATCGATTATTAACAGGATAAAAGAAAGAGGGCTGTAATGATAAGTGGGCTTTGTAATAGTATATTTTCAAAAGCGATTGAGGATTATCATATTTACGATGATATCAATTACAGCTATGTCAATCCTTTTGAAGCAGGATCTTTCAAAAATTTGCTGTATGCCAAGTGCTGGATTGATACTGCCCAATGGCACATGGAGGACGAAATCCGCAATCCGGAGATAGACCCAATTATAGCCCTGCAATGGAAACGCCGCATCGATAAATCGAACCAGGACCGGACAGATCTGGTAGAAGACATTGACAGCTACTTCCTGGAAAAATATAAAGACGTCCAGCCGGATGAATCGGCACGCATCAATACGGAGAGCCCTGCCTGGGCAATCGATAGGCTGTCTATTCTCGCCCTGAAAATTTACCACATGCGCGAAGAAAGTACCCGCCAAAATGTTAATGATGTAGAGCTTGCAAAGCGTAAAAATAAATTATCCATTCTTCTGCAGCAGCAAACCGACCTTTCACTTGCGATAGATGAACTGATAGAAGATATAGAACAGGGCAAAAAATACATGAAGGTGTACCGCCAGATGAAAATGTATAACGACCCTGAGCTGAACCCCGTTTTGTACAACAGCAAAAAATAGATGCCTGCCGCAAAGCATATCCTGGTACTGCGTTTCTCGGCAATGGGCGACGTGGCGATGACCGTGCCCGTGGTAAAAGCGGTACTCTCCCAAAATCCGGACGCCACCATAACCTTTGTCTCCCGTCCTGAATTTGAAGACTTTTTCGCAAACATCCCTCGGTTAACATTTTACCCGGCTGATTTAAAAGGGAAGTTTAAAGGATTTACCGGGATTGTAAATCTGTTCCGGGCGTTGAAAAGGAACTCAGATTATTACGCCCTTGCGGATTTGCACGACACCCTTCGCTCTAAAATATTAAGGCGGTTATTCCGTTTTTCAGGCTTGAGCTATGCCTTTATCGATAAAGGCCGTGAAGAAAAAAAGCTGTTGACCCGTTATCCGGATAAAATTTTAAAACCACTTAAACCTACGATTGAACGCTATGCCGATGTCTTCAGAAAATTAGAACTACAGGTAAAGCCTGAGAATCAGCTCATAAAAAATCCGAAAGCTTTACCGGTGGAAGTATCAGCTATAACCGGCCCGAAGACGAATACATGGATAGGCGTGGCACCATTTGCCAAACACAAAGGCAAGATTTACCCGCTGGAACGCACCGAACAGGTTTTAGAACTGCTTAGCGAAAAAAATACGCATGTTTTCCTGTTTGGAGGATCAGCACTTGAAGAAGAAATTTGCCTGGCATGGGAGCAAAAGTTTACAAACGTAACCTCGCTTGTACGAAAGATAACCATGGAGCAGGAACTGGCTTTTATTAGTAATTTGGATGTGATGATGAGCATGGATTCCGCCGGTATGCACCTGGCATCGCTGGAAGGTGTGCCTGTGGTATCGGTTTGGGGAGCTACACATTATTACGCAGGCTTTTTAGGATATGGCCAATCAGAAGAAAACATCGTAGCCGATAATATAGAATGCAGGCCCTGTTCGATATACGGTAACAAACCGTGTTTCCGTAAAGATTACGCATGCTTATATAATATAGCGCCTGGAATCATCGCCGATAAAATCACAACATTTATAAAATAGGCTGAACTAAAATTCCTTGCTAACTCATTTATTTAAAACAATTCGACAGAAAATAGCATTATTTTTAATGCGAGCAGTCGTGTGCAAAATAATCCGTAACCCTTTAATTTTATGGGTTGTAAAATTCGTAAAAGTCGCTCAAATTCGTGAAATTAGCGCTGATTTTTAAATTACCACCCCATGAAGAAGCTATTGCTGGTAAGACATGCCAAGGCCGAAAAAGAGACAGGAGGCAAAGATTTTGACAGGCCGCTAAAATATATCGGCATTCAGGATGCGGGTTATATGGCCGACCGCCTGAAAGAAAAATCAATAGTACCGGAGTTGATCATTACAAGCTCAGCATTAAGAACAAGGACTACTGCCGAAATATTTGCTGATCATATGGGCTTACCAGTCCCCAAGAAAAATAAATCCATCTACGAAGCCAGTGAGCAAACGTTATTAAAGGTAATTAACGAGTTTTCTGATGAGTGTAGCTTCATCGCTTTGGTGGGTCACAATCCCGGCATAGCCTACATTCTTCAATACCTCACCGGCGAAGCACGCGAAGTACATACCAGTTGTGTTGCTGTAATTGATTTTGAGGCAGATACCTGGGCAGAAATAAGCAAGGGATTAGGTAAGCTGGTTTATTTCAGTTGGCCGAATGGGTAAACGCCCGGCATTGTAATGTCCACTTTATAAACAGTTTCAAGATATGCAATACGTCTTTCCCGGCAGCGAGCGGATATAGCCCTGCATTTCCATATTCAGCAAATTCATAGCCAGCTTACTCGTCGGCATATTAGTTTTAAGCGACAAATCATCAATCGCCAGCGGGCCGTTGTTTTGTTTGATGAAGTTAAGAATCAGGCTTTCATCGGGCAATAAATCGAGTGGTAATACATATTGTTGGATTGTCGGTTTTGCATTTTCTCCCTTTTCCCAGCCAAGGCTATAAGGCAGATCTGCTGCACAGGTAAGCAATTGTGCCTTATTGTTGCGGATTAAAAAATTACAGCCTTCGGAATAATCGTCACCTATCCTGCCTGGGAAAGCAAATACATCACGGTTATAAGAATTTGCAATTTCAGCAGTAATTAGTGCTCCACCTTTTATACCTGCTTCTACCACTATAGTAGCATCGGCTATCCCGGCCACTATACGATTGCGCTGCGGGAAATTTTCCCTGTCGGGGATAGTACCTGATGGGTATTCCGATAAAAGTCCACCATTTTCGAGCATTTTTTCAGCCGTCGAACGGTTTTGGCTTGGGTATAACCTGTCCAACCCATGACCGACAACACCAATGGTCGGCACATTATTTTTAAGGCATTCTTTATGTATGGCAACGTCAATGCCCAAGGCCAGTCCGCTTACTACAAGCACATTATGTTGTTGCAGTTCCTCTATCAGTAGCCTGCAAAGGTTTTTACCATATTCCGTGGCATTGCGGGTTCCCACCACACTTACAATATATTGCGCGCTAAGGTCGATATTCCCTTTCGCGTATAATAGAACCGGCGAGTCGTTGCAGGCTTTCAGTCGCTTGGGGTATTTGCTGTCGGTATAAAAAATCACCTCGATATTACTACGCTCAATAAACTTCAGCTCATTTTCTGCTTTCTTTAAGGCGATGTCAAAGTCAAGCTGGTTAATGGTCTTCTCCCCTATGCCCGGCACCTTTAACAGCTTTCGCGGTGGCGATTTGAAAATACTTTCCGCATCGCCGAAATAAGCAACCAGCGATTTAGCCAGCGTGGGGCCGATATTTTTTACATAAGTTAAGGCAACGCGATGAAGTAGCGACATGTTTGGTTTTAATTGCCAGGTATTTATACCCCGGCTGTATTATCGCCCTAAATTAGAAAAATCCTAACAATTTTAGCAAAATCATTAAAAAAATAGCGGTCTGAATTTTAACCACGGAGTAAGCGGAGGCACGGAGCGAAAAGTTGATATAATGACGACTATATAAACATCTTTCAACATTTTTTCTCCGCACTTCTTGCGTAATTCCTGTGGTTCCCCCCTCCACGTTAAACTAATTTATAGCAAACTGCAAAAATAGTTTGCAAACTACGTAAATAGTTTATACCTTAGCCTAACTACTAAAATAGTTTGCTATGAACATCAAGGAACTCACTAAAGCCGAGGAGCAGGTAATGCAAATCCTGTGGCAACTGAAAGAAGCTATCGTAAAAGACGTTATCGAGCAAATGCCGGAGCCCAAACCAGCTTACAATACGGTATCTACGGTGGTAAGGGTTTTGGAAGGCAAAGGCTTTATCGACCATAAAGCTTACGGAAACTCGCACGTATACTTCCCTGCAGTAGCAGAGGCTGACTATAAAAAATTCACTTTCGATAAGATGATGAATAATTATTTCAGCAATTCATACGAAAGCCTTGTATCGTTTATTGTTGATGAAAAAAAACTTGGATTAAAAGAACTGGATGAACTTTCCTCGTTGATTGATAACCTTAAAAATAAGAAATCATGAACTGGCTGCGCTACCTTCTTGAAGCAAATATATACCTGGCGGCTTTTTACCTGCTGTATTATATACTGCTGGCCAACGAAACCCATTACAGATTGAACAGGATATACCTGTTAGTTACCTGCATTATCGCCTACATTATCCCGTTTTTTCAACTGGGATTTTTAAAACCGGCGATAGATGACGCAACGGTGGCTACGATCATTATTAATCCTATCGCCAAAGCGGGCGTTGTAAAATCTATTGAGTTTAACTGGCATGATTTACTGGTATACGGATACATAGGCGGCGCCGCTGTTACACTTGTAATATTCTCTGTAAAAATAGCCCGGCTTTTATGCATGATGAGGGCAGAGAAACACCCGCTGGATAATAAATACAAGCTCATCCGGCTGGAAAATTCAAATACTGCCTTTTCGTTTTTTAACTACGTTTTTATCGGCACGAATGTATCAGGTGCAGAAACGGTCATCAGACATGAGCTGGTTCATATCGACCAAAAGCATTCGGCTGACATTATTTTTTTAGAACTGGTTAAAGTTGCAGGATGGTTTAATCCATTTATTTACCTGTTACAGCGCAGTCTTAAATCCATACACGAGTACATTGCCGATGAACAGGCGGCAGCATTCGAAAATGATACCCTCGCTTACTCTTCGCTATTGGTAAGCAATGCTTACGGGTTGGGCGGCTCATCCATCACGCATTCATTTTTCAACTATAATTTATTAAAAAAGAGGATCATTATGTTAAACCAAAAACGCTCAGGGAATTTAGCCAGGCTAAAGTATCTCGCCGCCCTGCCGGTATGTGCAGTCCTGTTGTGCGCGTCGACCTTAGGGTTCAGTAAAACCTATGGCGTAATCGACATCGCACCGCAAAAACAAACCGACACCACTAAAAAACTGAAGATAGTGGAAGTAAAACAACCTTCGGAAAGACCGGTCGAAATCCGGCAAAAGATCAATCGGGGTGTTAAAGAAGTAGTAACCAAACAGAAAAAGCTGGACTTAAAGCAGGTTCAATCGCCGGATAAAGTTCAGGAGATTGAGATTGTCCCTGTTAAAGATCCCGGAAAAAGCGCTGATCTGATCAAAAAGCTGCCTGGCGTTAAAATTGCCGACAACGGCGATGTTTATGCACAGGGAAAACCTGTAACCAAAATAAAAATAAACGGTAAAGAGGTTAAGAGTGCCGATGTAATTGAAAAACCAGCGCCTACAGTTTTGCAGCTGCAAAAAATACCGCCACCAATGGAGCCGATACCTCCGGTATCGAAAGAATTTGACGCACTCTTTAAGTCGATGAGTAAAACAATCAGATATCCGGCAGCTGCCCGCGAATCAAGCCTGGTTGGAAGCGTCATTGTTAAATTCGATGTGGATGCAGATAAAAAAATAACTGATATTAATATCATCAAGGGTATTGGCGGCGGATGCGACGAGGAAGTCGTGCGTGCTGTAAAAGCCTTCGTCGGCTCGGTAGATGCAAAAGTCGGCAACTATAAGATGGCCGTAACCTTTGATCTGGATAACGTAGAGCCGCCCAAATCTGCAAGTGGTGAGTTCGCCAAAGATCCGTCATTTGCCGGTGAGGTTATCGTAGTAGGCTACGGTATAAAGAAATAAATATCATTCCATACCATGTGGAAGCTAATTGCTGACCGGCTAAAAACCGTATCAGCAATTTGTTGTGTAAGACAAACCCTCTTTTTAGTTGAAAAATATCATAAATGCGGCAAACTAAGTCGCATTTATTTTTTAATTATATCGGCTTTGCTGTTACATTGAAAACCTTTGTTTATTTTTGATAAATCTTTGTTTCCAGTGTTCAAACGCCTTATCCCCCTCGCCTCATTTTGCCTCGCTTATTCGACTGTAACAGCACAGCCTGTGGACAATGCTGCCGTTTTAGCGCGTAAGCAAGTGCCTATTTTGTGTTATCACCAGATTAGAAACTGGCGGGCCAGCGATAAGCAAATCGACAAGGATTATATTATCCCGCCAGCCACTTTCAAAGCGCACATGAAGATGCTGGCCGACAGCGGCTACCATACCATTTTACCCGACCAGTTGTATGATTACCTTACGAAAGGCACAGCATTGCCTTCCAAACCTATTATGCTCACCTTTGACGATACAGACGGAGACCAATACCAGGTAGCCCGGCCTGAGTTAATGAAGTACGACTTTAAAGGCGTGTATTTTATTGTAAATACCAATATCCAAAAAAACTGGCACTATATGGACAGGAAGCAGATAAAACAGCTTTCGGATGAGGGAAATGTAATAGCCAGCCACACCCAGGACCACGTAAATTTCAAAAAAATCGAGGGCTCGGCCTGGGAAACACAGGTTAATAAACCAACAAAAAAACTGGAAGCCATAACCGGCAAACCCGTAAAATATTTCGCTTTCCCCTACGGCTTATGGAATTCGAAAAATTTGCCTGAATTGCATAAACTGGGCTTTTTAGCTGCTTTTCAACTAACCGAACCACGCGATAATAACGACGCGATAATGACTATCCGGCGTTTAATAGATTGCGGATATTGGACATCAGCCACACTGGATTATAATATCAAACATGATTTCGGGCAGACAAAACATAAGCTACAAACCAAAACGGCCACTCCGTCGCAGGTTAAACGATAAACTTAGATAGGTTGATTACTCCTAATCGGTGAAATCACAGAAATAAAAATTAAGCTTTAACGTGTATAACTTGTTTGGTCTCAAAGAACTCTTCATCAAAATAGTCCTTCAGATGATATTGGGTAACCTTGAGGCCAGATTCTTTGATCTCCTGCGACAGGTCACCGCCTTTGAGATAAAGGATGCCGTTGGGCAGTTTGTTTTTTGATACTTTATTGAATTTGCCACGCACCCAGGGGTAAAAGTCTTTAAGCTGCGTGACGGCTCGTGATACCACGAAATCAAACTTTTCGTTTACCTGCTCAGCGCGGGAATGGCTTGCCCTAACGTTTTTCAGGCCTAAGGCCTTCGCGACTTCCTGCACTACTTTTATCTTTTTGCCGATAGAATCGACCATGTGAAAGCTTGTTTCGGGAAACATAATTGCCAGGGGAATACCTGGAAAACCGCCGCCGGTGCCTACATCCATCACGTTTTCGCCAGGCAAAAACTCCATTACTTTTGCTATGCCAAGCGAATGTAATACATGGCGCTCACCAAGCGACTCAATATCCTTTCGCGAAACAACGTTAATCTGGTCATTCCAAAAGGCATAAAGTTCGGGCAAGCGATTAAATTGCTCCTGCTGCTGCTCGGTAAGATGGGGGAAATATTTTAAGAGTTGATTAGATATCATCCCTGTTAAAACGATTTATGATATTACCAAGCAGGTAGCGGGCCCTGAACAGCTGGGCTTTAACTGTACCTAAGGGCAAGTCGAGCTGCTGGGCAATTTCTTCGTATGAAAGCTCGTCGAAATAGCGCAATGTAATCAGGTTACGGTAGCGTGGCGGTAAGCTTTCTATAAGGGTTTTCAGTTCCTGTGTCTGCTGTTTCTTAATGGAAACTTCTTCCGGGTTCAGCACATCAGCCTTTATCTGCAGCTGTTTTTCCTCGCCATCCTCATCGGTCATCCCGTGAATTGACATAGTGTTCAGCTTCTTTTTGCGGATAAAGTCGATACAGTTATTGGTTGCTACACGGAAAAGCCAGGTACTAAAAGCGAAATCCGGCTGGTATTTTTCCAGTTTCTCAAAGGCTTTGGCAAAAGTTTCCACGGTAAGGTCCATGGCGTCTTCCTTGTTATTCACCATTTTCAGCACCATAAAATAAATAGAATCCTTATACCTGTGCATCAAATCAGCATAAGCTTTCTGGTCACCCTGGCGAGCCCTTACCACAAGGTGAAAATCATTCTTTGCGTTCTCGGTAAAATTCGAATTTATTTCCATTGAGTAGTTTTTATAAAAGTACCAATCAACCCAAAAGTGTTTAAGTAAATATAGTAGATGGCATCAAAAAACGGAAGATACCATAACAAATCCCTGCCATCTAATCGCTTAAACAGCTTACTATATATAATAAGTTGAAAAATCAGCCTAAACATAAACAAACCGAGTGCTAACAGAGGCTCAACGTTGAAAACTAGGCTAATTGTTAATAAAATATAGAACAGGAAGCCGCTCAGCGCGTCGATACTGAGCATACGGCGATGCCTGGCTTTATAAAGTTTACCAACGCCAAAGTGACGTTTTTTTTGTCGGAACAACGACTTTAAAGAGGTTTTGGCATCGGTATAAACAAAGGCGTCAGGGTGAATTTCAATAGCGGTATTAGCAGGCGTTGCGTTTTGATTTACAAATAAATCATCATCGCCCGACAACACATGCATATGCGCCGCAAACCCCTTCGCACCAAAGAACAGCGTTTTAGTATAGGCCATGTTTCGGCCAATACCCATATAGGCATCCCCTATTACAGCCGACGAAAAATAATTAATGGCCGTTTTTATAGTCTCGAAACGGATGAACGGATTTAAGAAATTGCGCGTTCTTTTATAAGGCGAATAGCCCAGTACAATCTGATCAGCACGGGTAAAGTTGGCAGCCATATAGCTTATCCAGTGCTCCGAAGCAGGTGTGCAATCCGCGTCGGTAAACAACAGATATTCGTTTTTTGCGGCTTTTATGCCGAGGGTTAAAGCAAACTTTTTGCCTGTTTTAAAGCGGTCGTGCTCGGTTATCGTAACTACTTTAAGGCGTTCATATTTCGCTTTTAACTCATCCAGCACGTCACCAGAATTGTCATACGAGCAATCATTTATCACCACAACTTCAAAGTCAGCATAGTTTTGTTCGAGTATGGAGGGCAAATTTTCCCGCAGGTTTGCTGATTCATTTCTCGCGCTTATAATTACCGAGACCGGGATAATTACATTTGGCTGCTCTTCAGTAGTTTTATGGCGCTTAAGCTTGCTCTGCCTGGCTATCAGGAAGTATAGTTGAGTTAAAAAGCAAAGTTGAAGTAAGACGAATAAAGTGTAGTGAATATATGTTTCCAAACCCTCGAAAATAATGCGCGAAGTTCGGGATTTTAGTTGGATTAAGTTAAAAGAAGTTGTAATAAGTTGCGATGATTTAAGAGGCTCTAAATGTTAGTGTTAATTTATTTATAGCGATGTGTTTTAAAATCCATCGCTATGTTAAAAGCCGGAGATAGGTTTCAGCGCATTTCCAATTACAACTTCCACAACCGTTACAGCCAATCCAACTAATAATGCTAATTTTGCATCCTCATAATGAAGTTCAATTTAACAGCAAAAGACCCGCTTTCGAAAGCCAGGGCTGGTGAGATAACCACCGCGCACGGTACAATTCAGACCCCTATTTTTATGCCGGTAGGTACCGCAGGCACCGTAAAGGCAGTACATCAGCATGAGCTGAAGAACGATATAAAAGCACAAATTATACTCGGCAATACCTATCATTTATATTTGAGGCCCGGACTGGATACACTTGAGAAAGCCGGCGGACTGCATAAATTCAATGGCTGGGACGGTCCTATTTTAACCGATAGCGGCGGTTACCAGGTATATTCATTAACCGAAGTACGTAAGATCAAGGAAGAAGGTGTTACTTTTCGATCACACATCGATGGCTCCAAACACCTGTTTACGCCCGAAAATGTGATGGATACACAGCGTACCATTGGTGCGGATATTATCATGGCGTTTGATGAATGCACCCCTTATCCATGTGAATATAATTACGCCCGCCGGTCTATCGATATGACGCACCGCTGGCTGAAACGCTGTTGCGACAGGTTTGACAGCACGGAGCCAAAATACGGTTACGACCAAACACTTTTTCCTATTGTACAAGGTTCCGTTTATAAGGATTTGAGGGTAAAATCGGCAGAAGTTATCGCTTCTTTCGAGCGCGAAGGCAATGCAATCGGCGGCCTTTCTGTAGGCGAACCTGCTGAGGAAATGTATGCCATGACCGAAATTGTATGCGATATTTTGCCCGAAGCGAAGCCACGATACCTGATGGGCGTGGGAACTCCTGTTAATATTTTGGAAAATATCGCGCTCGGAATCGATATGTTTGACTGCGTAATGCCTACCCGTAATGCCCGCAACGGCATGCTTTTTACTAAAGAGGGCATCATTAATATTAAAAACGAAAAGTGGAAAAACGACTTTTCGCCCATAGAAGCGGACAGTGATTTATTAGCCGATAAGGCTTATACCAAAGCCTATTTACGGCATTTGATACACTCAGGCGAGATGCTGGGCGCACAGATTGCTACGCTGCACAACCTGCATTTTTATTTATGGCTGGTTGGCGAAGCACGCAATAAAATAATCTCGGGAGAGTTTTACAGCTGGAAGAATGCTATGGTTAACCGTTTAGCGCAACGATTGTAAATGAAGGAATTTATAGGCAGGTATATTAAAACCATCGACCGGTTCATTATGCGGAAATACCTGGGAACCTTTGCGTTTACCCTGGGTATCTTTGTGATTATAACCGTGGTGTTCGATATATCTGAGCACCTGGATAACTTCCTTAAAAATCACTCTTCCCTGCAGGAAATTGTATTTAAATATTATGCCGGGTTCATTCCTTTTTATATGAACCTGCTGTCGCCGCTGATAAACTTCCTGGCTGTAATTTTCTTTACCGCAAAGATGGCTAATCAAACGGAAATCGTTCCGATATTGAGCGGAAAGGCGAGCTTTAACCGCTTTTTACGGCCATATTTCATTTGTGCTACGCTGATATGTATTGTTTCGCTTTTCGCAAATATTTACCTGATACCTTTTACGAATAATCTTAAAATCAGCTTCGAAAACTCGCACCAATTTAACGGGGATGACCCCACAAAAAGTGAGGTTCATATACAACTGGACAAGCATACGTTTGTTTACGTCGAGTCGTTTGACAACTCCATTCACACGGGGTATAAGTTTATCATGGAGAAGTTTGACGGAGATCAATTGCGCGAAAAACTGCTTGCCAACACCATAGTTTACGACTCGTTGAAACGAGTATGGAGTTTAAAAAGCTATACTATAAAATACGTAAACGGTCTTAAAGAGAAGTGGGTCGACAGCTCCAATCGTTCAAAAGATACGGTATTGGACATGCGTCCGGTAGATTTTATTCACTACGATAATGTGTATACGGCAATGTCGACACAGGACCTTAACCGTAATATTGTTAAAGAAAAAGTGAGAGGAACAGGTGCTTTAAAGGAGATGCTTTACGAAAAATACCGGCGTTTTATATACCCGTTATCCGCGTACGTACTTACGCTTATTGGCGTTTCTATGTCCTCCAGGAAAGTGCGCGGAGGTATTGGACTACCCCTCGGGATAGGAATTTTTCTCTGTTTTGCGTATATTGTAATAGACAGATTTGCCCTTGTTTTTGCCGTAAAAGGAAGCATGATGCCGTTCCTTGCTGTGTGTATGCCTAACGGACTATTTGGCTTAGTTGGCTTATATTTACTGGCGAAAGCACCTAAATAATGATCTCAAAAAACACACCGGCAGGGCTCAATAAAAACCTTTTAATCCTCCATTTTACCGTCTTCATCTGGGGCTTTACAGGCATACTTGGAGCACTCATTTCCATCTCTGCAGTAAGCCTGGTTTGGTACCGTGTACTCATCGCTTCACTGTCACTATTCCTGTATTTTAAGATTAATAAAACGGGGTTAAAGCTAGGCTGGAAAAGTTTCTTTCAACTGATTTTTACAGGTGCTTTGGTAGGCGGTCATTGGATATTATTCTTCGCTTCTATTAAATTATCCACCGTTCCGGTGACGCTGGTCTGCCTTTCATCCATCACCTTATTCACTGCGATCTTCGAGCCGCTGATAAACAAAACGCGTATTTCACGGTTGCAAATTTTTGCCGGTTTATTAATCATACTGGGCATCGCCACAATTTTTAAATTTGAAAGCAGGTACACTAAGGGTATAGAAACAGGAGTACTAAGCGCGGTTTTTGCAAGCCTGTTTTCCATTATCAATTCGCGCCAGGTCAAAAAATTCGAAGCGCCATTTATTGCATTTTACGAATTATCGGGAGCAGTTTTATGGATTACTATTTACCTGCTTTTTACCGGCGGCTTTAACCAATCGATGATACTGAAAGGCGCCGACATCGGCTACCTGCTTATCCTCGGCACGGTCTGCACATCGCTTGCCTATGTGGCCGGTGTATCGGTAATGCGGGAGCTCACCGCCTTTCGCGTGGCGCTTATTACCAACCTCGAGCCGGTTTACGGTATCATTTTATCCTTCATTTTTTTTCGGGACATGAACAAAATGACTGCCGGTTTTTGGGGCGGTGCGCTGATACTTTTGTCCACAATATTCCTATACCCGGTAGCTCAAAAACAGGTAGCTAAACGCCGGAACAAATCGTAAATCAGGTACTAAATCCGACAACAATTTCCCGAGGACTAGAAATTTATTTCCACAGAAATTGCCAGAAATCAACCATCTCACTCCTCAGGGTGGGGGAGAAATCGACTGTCTAAACAAGCCTGTTTAAAGCTCTCTAACGCATTATTATTTTTCCTGGTGAAATAATACGTCCCGGATATTTTCGCGTCGTCAGCGGCAAAATTCAAATTCAGACTAAGTGTATTTATTTTTCAGGTCAGGAAACCTACGAAAGTCTATTTTTCGATGTAAGTGACTGAGTCTATTTGAATAATATTAGATAAATCAATAAATTGGATAAATAATAAATATCTATTAATCAATTATATATAACAATTTACTAAATTATAAATTTAACTTAAATTAAATTTTACAAATCTAAAAAACTAACATTTTTAGTATACTTATTTATCGCAATCCAATAACTCATACATTAAATTAAAAATCAATTACTTATACAATGTTAAATAAATAAAGAAATCACTTTGACATCATCTGGCAGGCTTTTGGCCTAAGTGTATCGATATTACTTTCCAGGAAATTTTATAAAAGCGCATTTCTTGTCAGTATGTATACAAACCAAAAATCTGGCTGCGAATTTTGCGCGCATTTAAGTGGAATTTTTTCAGTTTCGTTGATGCAGTAAGCGCATAAGAGATGATGTAGTAAATTGATTGTCGCCGACAAAAACCCGCAGCAACCCCAAACTCCCCTTTTAATCAGGCGCGTAAATTTGACCGATTTCTTTTACTGACTAGAAAGCCATTTTTTGCAGTATTCATTTTCCAATTTCCCGCGCCGGGGCAAGGCAAAAATAGTCGCTAAAAAAGCAGGCAACTCATATGCCCGGAAACCACAACCTGGGTATCGTAAATTTTCATCGATTTTTATTCCACATTAAAAAACCTGATATTGTATTAAATGTTAAACTAAATCACCATGAGAATAAAAACCATCATCATCATTCTTATCACCGTCCTGCTCACCGTAATCCTGATGCAGAATGCGGGCGCTGTTTATTTTAAATTTTTATGGGCCACGTTCCTCATGTCAAAACTACTGGTGCTGCTTTTCGTGGCAGCCATTTCGTTTGTACTCGGGGTGCTGGTCGGCCGGCCTAAGAAGGTGAGAAAACTTGGCGGAGACACTACCGACAACAATTACGACAAAGGAGCATCCAATACACTAAGTGAGGACGACAAAGATTATATCAACTAAACTATGAATAGCAAAATCGGGTTTATCGGGCTCGGCCACATGGGCATACCGATGGCTAAAAATTTAATTGCCGCAGGCTACCACCTGCAGGTTTTTAACCGGACGATTTCAAAGGCGGACGAGCTTGACCAGGCCGCCATCACCAAGTGCAGCTCACCTGCCGAAGCAGCGGATGGTGTCCAAATAATCATCACCATGTTGTCGGAAGATGAGGTTCTAAAAGAGACCGTTCTTAGTGATGACGGTGTCCTGAAAAAGCTACCCAAAAATGGCCTCCACATTTCCATGAGCACCATCGCTCCCGACACTGCGAAACTGCTTTCAGACGCGCACAAAAAATCCGGCTCAACTTACCTGGCCGCACCTGTATTCGGCAGACCGGAAGCGGCAGCCGCGAAGAAGCTTTGGATATGTACATCCGGTCCGCAGGAGGCAAAGGAAACGGCGAAGCCATTGCTCGAAGCCATAGGCCAGGGTATATTTGATTTTGGTGAAGAGCCGGGCGGAGCCAACGTGGTTAAGGTTGCCGGCAACTTCATGATAATGGCCTCGCTCGAGATGATGGCGGAAGCATTTACCCTCGCCGAAAAAAATGGACTCGACCGGATGAAAGTAGCCGAGTTTTTTGGCTCGACGATTTTCAATGCGCCGATATTTCAAAACTACGGAAAGCAGATTGCAGGAAAACAATACACCCCTGTCGGCTTCAAGGCAAAATTAGGCTATAAGGACGCGCGTATTGCATTGAAACTATCGCAGCAGTCTGAGACACCAATGCCGACCGTTTCGACCGTCCACAACCGCTTATTGAGCGCTGTTGCCAAAGGTTGGGGCGAGGCAGACTGGGCAGAAGGTTTTGGGAGAGGGGTTGGCGAGGATGCGGGTGTATGATTCGCTGAACCAGGATTAAGCGGATTTTGGGATTAACGGGATTGTACCGAAATACAATCCACAATCTGAAAAATCCAAAAATCCGCTTAATCCCGGTTCAGAAACTAACAATAAAATATCTCATTCTCCCCCTCCAGGGTACTCAAATCCGGCACCTCGTCAAATATTCCAAACACAGATGCGCCGCTCCCGCTCATGCTGGCAAAGATCGCACCGGCCTGGTACAAGGCAGCCTTCACTCCTCTTATCTCCGGATGATTTTTAAACACGGATGCTTCGAAATCATTTTTGATAAACTTCTTCCATTCCGAAACCGGCTCGTAAATTAAATCCATCAGCGATTCTTTTACCGGCGCGGGTGTCACACCACGATAGGCTTCGGCGGTGGACACGTGAACCGCCGGCATTACCAGTACAATTTTGTATTTAGAAAGGTCGAGCCGGATGGATTCAAATTCATCTCCTTTCTCAAAAGCGAACATGGGTTTGTTTTTGATGAAGAATGCACAGTCGGCGCCAAGCTGGCGGGCGTAACCTATCATCCGATCATCGGTCATTCCCAAATTAAAATTCTGATTAACCAGTCGGACAAAGAATGCAGCATCCGCAGAGCCTCCGCCAAGCCCGGCCCCTATCGGGATATTTTTGTGCAAATGAATTTTTACCGGCGGCAGGTCGAAATCTTTTTTTAGGAGATGGTAGCCCTTTATGCAAAGATTGTCTTCTACCCTGCCAGGAATTTCCAGGCCCGAAGATTCAAAGCTCAATTCATCGGCCACAACAATCTCCAGCGCGTCTTTTATGTTGATTGGATAAAAAACAGTTTCCAGGTTATGGTAGCCGTCATCGCGCCGGTCGATAATGTTGAGGCCTATGTTGATTTTAGCGTTGGGAAAAATGAGCATCAGGGTTATTTGAGTTGATTTAAGTTAGATAAGCTCGAATAAGCGCAAACACCCGATCAAGTTCTAATCAAATAATTACAAACGAGTAAATATTTAAACAACTAACAATCAAAATGTTCCGCAGCGTTCCGGGTGTTCCGTGTGCAAAAATGGAACACGTGGAACGGCCTGTACCCTCCTCTTTTTACCGTTGGCTGTGTCTCCGCAGCTAACTTTTTTGGAGATTTATTAAAGCTGCAGCAAAGTTATGATGTTGCAATGATAAGAATGATTAACACCATCGGTATTTTTGAACATCCGTAGGTTTACCAACTTAGATTATTTTTATTTGTCAATTATTTCTGTTGATTGGCAGACGAGCGTTGGCGGTGTTAAAAACTCAATCAACTTATTCCAACCCAATCAACCTAATCAAACAACTAAATGAAACAGTATCTCGACCTGATGAGGCATGTGATGGAAAACGGCGCGCAAAAGCATGACCGTACAGGAACCGGAACGCTAAGTGTGTTCGGCTACCAGATGCGTTTTAACCTAAATGATGGCTTTCCGATGGTTACCACCAAAAAGCTGCACCTTAAATCCATCGTTCATGAGCTGATTTGGTTTCTAACAGGCGATACCAATATCAAATATTTAAAAGATAACGGCGTTCGTATCTGGGACGAGTGGGCTGATGCAGAAGGTAACCTCGGGCCGGTTACGGCTACCAGTGGCGCTCATGGCCGAAGCCGGACGGCGGACACATCGACCAGATTACCCAGGTGGTAAATCAACTAAAAAATAATCCCGACTCACGCCGCATGATCGTATCGGCATGGAATGTTGCCGATGTGAATCAGATGGCCCTCCCACCCTGCCATAGTTTGTTCCAATTTTATGTGGAGCCGCCGAATACGGCAAAGGGTGAAACAAAAGGCAAATTGTCTTGCCAGCTTTACCAGCGCAGCGCGGATATATTTCTGGGTGTACCATTCAACATTGCATCTTATGCCTTGCTAACCATGATGATGGCCCAGGTTTGCGATTTGGATTACGGAGATTTCATCCACACCTTTGGCGATGCGCACCTGTACAACAATCACCTTGAGCAAACACAGCTGCAACTAAGCCGCGAACCAAGGCCGCTTCCGACGATGAAGATCAATCCGGAAGTGAAAGATATATTCTCATTTAAATATGACGACTTTGAGTTGCTGAACTATGATCCATGGCCACACATAAAGGGTGTGGTTGCGGTGTAAAGGAGTTATTACTAATTTTGGACATGACTACTGAAGAAATTAAAAGCGAGATAATGAGAATTATAGACGAATTGCCTGAAGAGCGGCTAATTGAGCTATTGAATTTATTGAAAGAGCTAAAAGAGTACCCTGGATTAGACATACCGACTTTCTTTAAGGTGAAACGCATCATAGATGAAGACAGTGAAGTTTTCAGAAGACTCGCAGAATAACTTTGGATATCATCTATAAATAAAACTCAGCAATGACCGTCTCCATAATAGTAGCCATTTCAGAAAACCGTGCCATCGGAAAAGATAATAAACTTCTGTGGCACCTTCCCAACGACCTCAAGCATTTTAAAACTATTACCACCGGGCATACGGTAATAATGGGCCGTAAAACTTATGAGTCGGTTGGTAAACCATTGCCCAACCGCAGGAATATCATAATTACCCGCCAGGCTATAACGATCGAAGGTTGCGAAGTGGTGAATTCTGTTGCTGCGGCGCTTGAGTTGTGTAAAGGTGAAAAAGAAGTCTTCATTGTAGGCGGAGCCGAAATTTATAAACTGGCTATGAGCTTTACCGACAGAATTTATCTCACCGTCGTCCACAAACAATTTGACGGCGATACTTTCTTTCCGGAAATCTACAAACAGGACTGGATTGAGGTATCGCGGGAAGACCATCAACCCGATGAAAAGAACTCGCTGCCTTATTCTTTTATCACCTATGAGCGGGGGTAACGTTAGCACTTAGCGATCTGAGATTAAAGATTAATCAGGCCAACATATATGACTGCTTTTCAATTCCAAAAAAAGCTTTTCATCAAAAAAGTCATTGCAAAGCATTTTTTCTATTTTTTGTTTTTATTTATTTCAAATTTTAATCGACTAAAAATCAAATAATTACAGACAAAACAACTAATCTCTGTTCTCCAATCTCTATTCTCTTACATTGTTTTTAATTAAAAATTTCATGCTTACGAATTTTTATTAGATTTGCCGTCTTATTTAAAATGCTTATAAACTAATTTATTACATATTTTAATACACAATGCAAGGAAAAGGGGTTGTTAAATTTTTCGCCATATTGCTGGCTGTGGTATGTATATACCAGTTGTCATTCACATGGGTTGGGCACAACATTAAGAAGGATGCGCAATTACATGCCAAGGGCGATACAACAAAAGAAAAGGCTTATCTGGATTCAATTTCTACACAACCGGTATATCCTGTTTTCAAACACACTTATCAGTACGTTAGCCAACGTGAATTAGCCCTGGGTTTGGACCTTGAAGGCGGCATGAGCGTAACTATGCAGATATCGCTGGATGAGTTGGTAAAAAAACTATCAAACAATAACCAGGATGTGGTATTTAACCAGGCTTTACAGAACGCTACTGCTATTGTTAACAAGGGTACTGTTCAGAAGGACTATATCACTTTGTTTGTTGAAGAATTTGAAAAGCTAAGCCCGGACGGAAAACTGGCGCCTATATTTTCGACAAAAGACAACCAGGACCACATTAAATTCAACGCAAGCAATAGCGAAGTTGAAAGCTACCTTAAGGAACTGGCTAAAGTTGCTGTACAGCAATCGTACACCACGTTAAACACCCGTATCGACGGGTTTGGCGTTGCGAATGCCAACATTTCATTGCAACCCGCTACACAGCGTATATTGATTGAATTACCTGGTGTAAAGGACCCGGAGCGTGTGCGCAAACTTTTATCAGCCACTGCGAAGCTTGAATTTTATCAAACATTTGATAACAGGCAGGCATACCCGGTGTTAAACAATATTAACAGCCTGCTTGCCGCTAAATTAAAAGCCGGTAAGAAAGATACTGCTAAAACACCAGCTGTACCTGCTACCAAAACCGACACCGGTAAAAATAAAATAGCTGCTGCAACTCCTGCCAAAGGCGATACCGCTAAAGGTAAATCAGGTCAGTCTCTTTTATCTAAGGTTCAGAAAAGCAATGCCACGGATACTTCTGCATTGAGCAAGAAACTTTCCCTGGCAGAGCAAGCTCCCTTGTTCAGCATTTTGCAACCTGCCTCTTACACCCCGCAAGGCGGACAAACGCAGCTGGCCCCGGGGCCTGTAGTAGGCTTTGCTGACGTAAAGGATACCGCAAAAATAAACAGCTATCTCCACAGCCAGGACATTAAGGCTTCCATGCCTCAAACGATGAAATTTCTTTGGGGTGTAAAACCAAGGGATCCTAAAACCAAAATATTTGAGCTATACGCCATTAAATTAGTAGGTGCTGCCGGTCCTGTGCTTGCAGGCGAAGTAATCAATGACGCCAGGCAAGATTACGACCAGAAGGGCAGTCCTGAGGTTGTTATGATTATGAACTCAGACGGCGCACAGAAATGGCGAACCGTTACTGCCGAAGCTGCAGCTGACGCAAATAACAAGCAATCTGTTGCCATCGTTCTCGACGATAACGTTTATTCAGCCCCCCGTGTCGACAATGAAATTGCAGGCGGTATATCTTCTATCTCAGGTAACTTTACTATTGAAGAAGCGAAAGACTTAGCCAATGTATTAAAGGCTGGTCGCCTGCCTGTTCGTACCCATATCAGCGCAAGTGCTGTTGTAGGTCCGTCATTAGGGCAGGAAGCTATCCACGCCAGTTTGTTATCATGTCTTGTAGGCTTACTGGTAGTGCTGGTATTTATGGTAGCCTACTATAACCGTGCTGGTACAGTTGCCGTAATTGCGGTTATCGTAAACATCTTCTTCCTGATGGGCGTGTTAACAAGCCTTGGCGCCGTGCTTACAGTGCCTGGTGTAGCGGGTATCGTACTAACACTGGGTATCTCGGTGGATGCGAACGTGTTAATTTACGAACGTGTACGTGAGGAACTGGCTTTGGGCAAATCACTTCGAATTGCTATTACAGATGGTTTCAAACACGCTTTGTCTTCAATTCTCGACGCTAACATCAGTACGTTCCTTACTGGTCTAATCCTGTACATATTCGGTACCGGGCCAATCCAGGGTTTTGCTATTACTTTGATGATAGGTATTACAACATCACTGTTCTGCTCACTGCTGATTTCCAGAATTATATTGGAATACATGCTTGAAAAAGGCTGGAATATTAAGTTCTCGAATCCGTGGAGTTGCATACCTTTAAAAACGCAAACTACGCCTTTGTAAAAAACCGTTTTAAGTTTTATATTTTCTCCAGCGTATTTATCATTGCTGGCATCATATCAATGTCAACCCAGGGTTTCAACTATGGTGTCGATTTCGTTGGCGGTCACAACTATGTAGTAAAGTTCAACAATCCAAATATTGCTACCGACGACGTGCGCCATATTGTGGATAAGTACCTTGGTGAAGGTAACGAGGTTAAAACCTTCGGTACCGACAGGATGAGTATCACCACCAAATACCTTATAAATAGCACAGACGCCAATACCGATGCAAAGGTTAAAGAAGCGCTGATAAAGGCTCTCGGCACTAACGAGAAAACAAAAATTACCGCAGCGAACATCGGTAGCGAATCGAAAGTTGACCCTACGATAGCTAATGGTTTGAAAAAATCGGCACTATTAACGGTTATCTTTGCCATCATTATCATTTCGGCATACATTTTCATACGTTTCCGCAAATGGCAGTTTAGTTTGGGCGCGATGATAGCCACAGCGCACGATGCGTTAATGGTATTGTCGTTCTTTTCACTATTTAAGAATGCGCTTCCATTCTCCCTGGATATTGACCAGGCATTTATCGCGGCGATATTAACGGTTATCGGTTACTCAATTAACGATACGGTGGTAGTATTTGACCGTATCCGCGAATTCCTTCACCTGCATCATGCAAAAACTGATGAGCCTAAGGTTGTTATTAACGATGCAATCAATAACACGCTTAGCCGTACAGTTATTACTGCTTTGACGGTAGTATTGATATTGCTGGTGTTGTTTATCTTCGGTGGCGATACTATCCGTGGTTTCTCATTCGCATTATTAATCGGCGTGTGCTTCGGTACTTACTCTTCAATCTGCGTGGCAACTCCAGTTATCATTGATTTCGGAAAGAAAGATTTGAGATAATTAAATTCAAATAATTGCAAAAGCCGCTTCATTTTTGAGCGGCTTTTTTTGTTTTTACCGGGTAGATTTACTTAATTTTTCAAACTTCGTAAATCTTAGCGGGTAACTTTTTGTTTACATCATTATGGCAATTATCTCTCTCATTTGCTGTTGCTTTGTTCATGCAAACAGATATTAAAAACGGCTACAGGTAATACTTGGAGCCGTTTTTGTTTGCTGGTACAAGGTTAATAATTAATGTATTATGAGTACTACAGATAAAACAAAATTCCCGAAAGTCGTAATTGTAGGTGGCGGCTTTGGCGGTCTGCAAGTTGCCAATAAGCTCGACGGAGCGCCTGTCGATGTCCTGATGCTCGACAAACATAATTACCACACATTTCAACCCCTATTATACCAGGTAGCGACAGGTAGCCTGGAAGCCGGGTCGATAGCATTTTCGCTGCGTAAAAATTTTGCAGGCCAAAAGAATTTCCGTTTCAATATTGCAGAAGTGTCAAAAGTAAATCCAGAAAAGAATACAATCGATACTTCTATTGGTGAGATTGACTACGACTACCTGGTTATCGCAACAGGTTCCACAACAAATTTTTTCGGCAATAAAGACATCGAGCGATTTGCCATGCCGATGAAATCGATACCCGAGGCTTTGAACTTACGGTATGCTATCCTCCAGAATTTAGAGGAAGCTACACTTAAGGCCACTAAAGCTGAAAAAGAACCGCTATTAACATTCGTATTGGTTGGCGCCGGCCCTACCGGCGTTGAACTGGCAGGGGCACTCGCCGAAATTCGTAATCACATACTTTGCAAGGATTACCCTGAACTCCAGAAAGAGGATATGAAAGTGTACCTGGTCGACTTTATGCCAAAGGTGCTGGGGCCATTTTCGGATGAAGCCTCAAAAAAGGCCTATGAATTTTTAACTGATATGGGTGTTGATGTATTGCTGAATGTAAAGGTGGAGAGCTACGATGGCGAAGAAATCAAATTTGAAGGCGGCAAAACCATCCGTAGTAAAAATGTGATATGGTCGGCAGGCGTTACAGGTGAAGTTCCGAAGGGCCTGGATAAAGACATTATAGTAAGAGGAAACCGCATAAAGGTTGACAATAACTGCCGTGTTGAGGGCGCAAAAAACATCTATGCCATTGGCGATGTAGCAGCTATGATTACGCACGACACGCCTAAGGGGCACCCCGGCGTGGCACAGGTCGCTATACAAATGGGCAAATATGTGGCTGAAAACATTGTTCAAACCATAAACGGCGAAAACACAAAACCGTTCAAATACTTCGATAAAGGTTCCCTTGCTACCATCGGCCGAAATAAAGCTGTTGCTGATTTAGGCAAGATAAAATTCCAGGGCTTTTTTGCATGGTTAGTTTGGATGTTTGTACATTTGATTTCGTTGCTGGGTTTCCGCAATAAAGTGATTGTGTTTATCAACTGGGTTGGCAGCTACATCAGCTTTAACGGCGGCAGCAGACTGATTATCCGGAAATTTAACCGGGAATCGCTGGCCAGTAAAAACCCGCAGGTATCTAAAACCGCTTAACTTGACAAATTCGCCTATAAAAATAACGGAATGCCCGCGTGATGCGATGCAGGGTCTCCACGATTTTGTGCCGACTGAAAAAAAAGCGGCCTATATTAACTTGCTGCTACAGGCAGGTTTTGATACCATTGATTTCGGGAGCTTTGTTTCACCCAAAGCTATTCCGCAATTGCGGGACACGGCCGAGGTTTTAAGCAAGTTGGATTTAAGTGCCACCAAATCAAAACTGTTGGCAATCATCGCTAACTACCGCGGCGCAGAAGACGCTGTTAAACATCCTGAAATAACTTACCTCGGATTTCCGTTTTCTATTTCCGAAACTTTTCAAAGACGGAATACAAACGCCGGCATCAATGAATCTTTTGACACCGTTAAGCGAATAAATGAACTCTGCACGGGTAATAATAAGCGCTTGCTGGTTTACCTCTCCATGGGCTTCGGCAATCCTTATGGCGATAAATGGAATGTAGAAATCGTTAATCAATGGGCAGAAAAATTGATTAAAGAAGGCATACAGAACATCGCTTTAGCTGATACGATTGGAATAGCCACACCGGAGCAGATTAGTTCCATCTATCCATCATTATGCAGTAACTTTCCTGAAACATCGTTCGGTATTCATTTGCACTCGACACCGGACGCATGGCATGAAAAAGTAAACGCAGCCTACCAAAGCGGATGTCGCCATTTTGATACAGCTATAAAAGGCTATGGCGGCTGCCCGATGGCCGCAGATGAGCTTACAGGCAATATCGCAACCGAAAACCTGATTGGTTACCTTAAATCAAAAAATGAGGCCACAGGGCTTGATATGGATAAGTTTAGGGATGCGATGGAATATGCGGGGGGGGTATTTAGTTGATTAGGTTAGTTTGGGTTTATCGAGTTGATTAAGTTGTCTTTCTCAAACTTGATCAACTAATGCAACTTGGTCAACTAATCAACTTTTGTATACCATTTTAAAATGCTTCATTCCCGCTTCTTCGAATTCATCACCTACTTTTTCAAATCCTAATTTGTCATATAGCCCTGTAGCATGGCTTTGCGAGTGTAGATATATGTAAGTATTTTCTTTCGGCAAATCTTCCAGCACAGCGTTTACCAGCGCCTGCCCCACCCCTAACCCACGATACTTTTGTAATACGGCAAAGCGCTCCAATTTTATCCCTTTGTCGGTTTTACGCCAGCGGGCAGCGCCGGCTGGCTGACCATCTACCGTCGCTAAAAAGTGCATGGATAATTCGTTACCCTCTACTTCCAGGTCGAGGGGACAGTTTTGTTCATCAACAAATACCTCGTAGCGTATGGCGAAGGCTTTTTCAAGGTCGTTAGGGTCAGTTATTTTGCTTGCTTTTAGATTTGCCTTCATTTTTGTACGATTTCCGTTGCTTTAAGCTACTCAGCTTATTCGAATTGTTTTCGTCGGCAGCATCAATCGAGTGTGTACAGGTAATGTCGCCTTCATTTTCGGCTAATTTAGATAATCGTACATAAAATTTTTGCAAATGGTCGAGTTCTTTTTCGGTAAGGTCCTCAATATTTACCATCCGATTACTGGTGCCCTGGTGCGAGGCTATCAATTCATTTAATTTCAAATGGATTGCCTTCGAATCTTTGTTCTGAGACTTTTGAATCAGGAATACCATTAAAAAGGTAATAATTGTAGTACCGGTATTAATAATGAGCTGCCAGGTATCTGAATAATGAAAGACAGGCCCGGTAATAATCCATACAAATATAACGGCAGCTGCTGTTAAAAAAGCGGCGGAGCTACCGGTGGCTATGGTAGCCCAATTGGCGAAACGTTCAAAAAAATTCTTTTTTTGGTGCATGATGAGTTTTAGTAACAAACCAAAAAAAAGCGCCGATGTTTGTTAACATCAGCGCTTGCAGGAATATTTTTTTGAGTCGAATAACTTTACAACTTACTATTTACGTCAATACAATTCAGATCACCGAAAGCAACAGTAAGTCTTTTTACAAAGTTTTCTTCGCCTTTACGTAACCATACGCGCGGGTCGTAGTATTTCTTGTTTGGAGAATCTTCACCTTCAGGGTTGCCAATCTGGCTTTGAAGGTAACCTTCTTTTGATTTGTAGTACTCCTTTATGCCTTCCCAATAAGCCCATTGCATATCGGTGTCAATATTCATCTTGATAGCACCGTAAGAGATAGCTTCCCTTATTTCTTCCTGGCTTGAACCAGAACCACCGTGGAATACGAAGTTGGTTGGCTTTTCAGCATCCAGGCTAAAGTGTTTTTTCACATACTCCTGCGAGTTATGTAATATAACCGGCTGCAGTTTCACGTTACCCGGTTTGTAAACACCGTGTACGTTGCCAAAAGCGGCAGCAACAGTAAAGCGCGGGCTCACTTTCGAAAGTTCTTCATAAGAGTAAGCAACGTCTTCTGGTTGCGTATATAAGCGTGAGCTGTCGACATCAGAGTTGTCAACACCATCTTCTTCACCACCGGTTACGCCAAGCTCAATCTCCAGCGTCATGCCCATTTTAGCCATGCGGGCCAGGTATTTGGCAGAAATTTCTATATTTTCATGTAGCGGCTCTTCTGATAAGTCAAGCATGTGTGATGAGAACAATGGCGTACCTGTTTCGGCAAAGAATTTTTCACCATGATCTAACAAACCATCAATCCACGGCAAAAATTTCATCGCGGCATGGTCTGTGTGCAGAATAACTGCAATACCATAATGCTCTGCCAACAAATGGACATGTTTTGCAGCTGATACAGCGCCTAAAATGCAAGCCTGTAATTTTGAGTTATCTAACGATTTGCCGGCATAAAACTGGGCGCCTCCATTAGATAACTGAATGATTACCGGAGAATTAACAGCTTTAGCTGTTTCCATAACAGCGTTAATGGTGTTGGTACCAATTACGTTAACAGCAGGTAAAGCAAACTGGTGTTTTTTAGCGGCTTCAAATAGCTCCTGCACCTGGTCGCCGTGCAAAACGCCTTTATAATCTTTTAATTCCATCTAAGTTTATAATTCAATTTAAGGCCTCGAAGTTAGGACTTTAGTAATTAGTGTGCAAACCAAGCAGCATATTTTGCATATTCATGATTAAACAAGTGTTAATTATGTAAGTGTTAAAAATACACGGCAAATACATCGTTGAATTTTGCTTTTCGCAATGAGATAGTTGTGAGTTACGAGATTTGAGATATGAGATTTTGGTGACAATTCGACCCAAACTACAAAAGTCGGCTTGTTAAATTTGCTTACGGGGTTATTAAACCTGCTTCTCGTCTCAAATCTCCTACCGCACATCTTATATCTAAAATATTTTTTCGTTACTTTGTATCCAATTTGAAAGACTTAGATACAGATATGGCTTGGTTTAAAAGGGAAACTAAAGGGATAATTACGACCACTCAGGAAAAGAAGGAAGCCCCGGATGGTATCTGGAACAAATGCCCGCAATGTAAAAAGCCGCTTCACTATTCAGAGCAGGTTGAAAACCAATACGTTTGCCACTATTGTGGCTACCATCTGCGTATAGGCTCAAAAGAATATTTCTCGATACTTTTTGACGATAATGAATTTACAGAACTATTCGCCAACCTGACTTCCGGCGATCCCCTTGAATTCGAGGACACCAAAAAATATACCGCCAGGGTTAAAGAAACCATGGCTAAAACCGGTTTAAAAGACGCTATACGCGCCGGTGCAGGGAAAATGGGAGGTCAGCCACTGGTTATTGCCTGTATGGACTTTAACTTCATCGGCGGCTCCATGGGTTCGGTAGTAGGTGAAAAGATAGCCCGCTCTATCGATTACAGCATGGAACATAAAATTCCGTTCCTGATGATATCCAAATCAGGTGGCGCGCGCATGATGGAAGCAGCATTTTCCCTAATGCAGATGGCTAAAACTTCGGCGAAATTGGCTTTGCTATCGCAAGCTAAAGTGCCTTATATATCTCTGTTAACAGACCCAACCACTGGTGGCGTTACCGCATCTTATGCTATGCTGGGCGATATCAATATTGCCGAGCCTGGTTCATTAATTGGTTTTGCAGGTCCGCGGGTTATTAAAGAAACCATTAAAAAAGACCTGCCTAAAGGCTTTCAGACTGCAGAGTTTGTACAGGAACACGGCTTCCTCGATTTTATAGTCGACCGCAGGGAGATGAAAGAGAAACTATCGTCATTCTTAAAAATGATGGAGAATTAAAAATACCAACGCATAAAAAAGCGGGGCCGTCAGTAAAGATAGCCCCGCTTTTTTTATGCGTTTAAAATTAAAGCCGGGCAATGGGATATTGTGCATCATCATAAATAAAGGCCGCCCCGATAAACGGAACGGCAAAATCTACTAACCGAAAATCTTTATTTAAATACTCCGGCATTCTGGCTGGTGTCGCCATCTGAATCTTTACTTTTCTTGTTCCAATTCGGGCCCTCAGGGCCTGTACCGGATTTTCCCATATAATTCTTTTGACTGGGGTCGGTACCCCTGTTTATTTCTGCTGCGCTTGAATTTTGTGCGTTTGGAAAACGCTCTGTTGCGTCATCTTTATCGTCTTCCATTCTTTGCTTGAGATCTTTTTCACGTGGTTCCATGATATTTATGAATTTAGTGTGCTTAAGAACGGAAAGGCTATCAAAAACTGATAACCTTTCCGTTTTATAAATGCTGAGTTAGTACCTGGATATTATATCCCTTCGGTGCCGGGTTCATGCCCAACCATCCGGCCTGTTGTACGGCCATGATCACTCGGTCTGAAATCGGTAGTAGCGTTGCCTACTGAAGGAAATTCCTTATGATTTGGGGGAGTAACATCGGTTTGCTCGCTGTATGAGGCGTCGTTACCGTCTTGTTGCTGTTCCTGTTCTACCTGGTTAGGGTAGCCGGACTTTTCATGTTCTGATTCTCTTTTTTCGGGAATCTCATTCGGGTTACCTTGACCCGGACGTTCCTCTTCTCTTTCGTAATCTTTATTAGATGAATTCATGGTAGTTTTAATTTGTAATTAAATAAACCCAACAATTATGCCATGTTTATTTACAAATTATCAAACAAAACCACCCTGAACGAAAAAACAACGAAAGTTAAGCATTAACTAAGCAAAGCTCGCGGATCTTACTAACGGTAAAATCAACTTCTTCCTTAGTACTGTATTTTGAAAATGAGAACCTTACAGACGGTCTTGATGCGCTTGCGCCGATAGCACTCAATACGTGCGAGCCGATATCGCTGCCCGAGCTGCACGCGCTGCCACCCGATGCAGAGATGCCTGCGATGTCCAGATTAAACAACAACATGTCTGCCATTTCCATTTCGGGGAATTGAACATTTAATACAGTATATAGGCTTTTGGCAGGGTCTGTCTCTCCGTTGAAATTGATGCCGGGGATACTTTCGGTTAACTGGTTCACCATATAGGTTTTTAAACCCTGTATATGCTGTTGATGCGGCTCCATTTCGGCGTACGCCATTTCCAGCGCTTTGGCCAGGCCAACAATACCATAAATATTTTCGGTGCCGCCGCGCATGTTACGCTCCTGCGCGCCACCATAAATTAAAGGCTTAATTTTTATGCGATGATTGATATGCAGAAACCCTACCCCTTTAGGTCCATGCAGCTTATGGCCGGCGCAAACCAGGAAATGGGCTTTCAGCTTACTTAAATCGTGCTGATAGTGACCCATCGTCTGCACGGTATCGCAATGATAAATGGCATTGTAAGCCTCGCAAAGGTCGCCCACGCGCTCCATATCAGATAACGTGCCTATCTCGTTATTGGCGTGCATTAACGATACAAAGCTGCGGTCGTTTTCTTTCAGCAGTTTTTCCAGGTGGTCATAATCAACGCTCCCTTTGCCGTCTATATCCACATAGCTTAATTTGATGGAGCCCGCTTTTTCAAGAGCTTCCATGGTATGCAGCACTGCATGATGCTCGGTACGACTGGTGATGGCATGTTTAATGCCATGGTCATGTATGCCGCATCTTATCGCCATATTGTCCGCCTCGGTGCCGCTCGACGTGAAAAAAATCTCCGCCGGCGAAGTATGCAGCAGGTTAGCTATGGTTTTGCGCGATTTCTCAATCAATGTGCGCGCCTCGCGGCCGTGTGAGTGAATAGAAGATGGGTTTCCGTAAGTATTTTCCATTACGGCATACATCGCCTTCATTACCTCCGGGTCCAGAGGTGTAGTGGCGGCATTGTCAAGATAAACGCGCATGAAGCAATTAGTGAATTAGTGAATGGTGAATTAGCGATTGTCCCGATCGTTAATTCACCTAAACTATTATTTATTATCCAGCTTTCGGACTTGCGGACTTTCCGACTTTCGGACTAACTTAATTTTAAAATTTCTTTAATGTCGGCAATGATTTTATTCGCCAGGTTATTCGCTACAGTTTCAGAATTACCTTCCGAGTAAATACGAATAATGGGCTCAGTGTTCGACTTGCGCAAATGTACCCATTCTTTATCAAATTCTATCTTCAGGCCGTCGATTGTGCTGTAGGGTTGTTTCTTATATTTCTCTTCCACCTTTAATAATAAAGCATCGATATCCATCTCAGGGGTAAGTGTTATTTTATTTTTCGAAATAAAATAACCCGGATAAGTTCCTCTTAAATGCGAGATCGATTTACCGTACTTAGCCAGGTGCGTTAAAAACAGCGCGATACCAACCAGAGCATCTCTTCCATAGTGTAACTCAGGATAGATTACCCCGCCATTGCCTTCACCGCCAATTACAGCGTTTACTTCCTTCATCTTATTTACCACGTTCACCTCTCCTACAGCAGCGGCATGATATTCGCCTCCGGCTGCTTCGGTTACATCGCGTAAGGCGCGAGTCGACGACAGATTGGATACCGTGTTGCCTTTGTTATTCTTCAATACATAATCGGCGACGGCTACCAGGGTATATTCTTCGCCGAAAACATTGCCGTCTTCGTTAACAAAGCAAAGACGGTCAACATCCGGGTCAACGGCAATACCTAAGTCGGCGCGCTTATTAAGAACTTCTTTTGATAAAGCCACCAGGTTTTCGGGCAGCGGCTCCGGATTATGCGGGAAATTTCCGTCAGGTTCGCAATATAGTTCGTAAATAGTATTTACACCTAGTGCCCTCAACAAAGCTGGTATAAATATCCCCCCGGTTGAATTCACACAATCAATAGCTATTTTAAAGTTTGCTTTGGTGATTGCCTCAACATCAACCAAAGGCAAAGCCAGTACTTTATCTATGTGCTTTTGCAGGTAGCTGTCGTCAATTGTCACTTTACCCAAATCATTTACCTCAGCAAATTTAAAGTCGCCTTTTTCGGCGATATCAAGCACTTCTTTACCGTCAGCATCGCTAATAAACTCACCGGCCGCGTTCAGTAACTTAAGCGCATTCCATTGCTTTGGGTTATGGCTGGCAGTTAAGATGATACCGCCCGCGGCTTTTTCGTCAGGCACCGCAACTTCAACCGTCGGGGTTGTAGAAAGGCCAACATCTACTACATCAATACCAAGTCCTTGTAAAGTCCCTATAACCAAACTATTTACCATAGCGCCAGATAAACGGGCATCGCGGCCAACAACTATCTTTTTTACGCCGCTTTTATTTACGGCCCAACTGCCGTAAGCAGCAGTAAATTTTACAATATCCAACGGGGTTAAACCCTCGCCCACCGTACCACCTATGGTACCTCTGATTCCCGAGATTGATTTTATTAATGTCAAAGTGTAATTGTTTTATTGTGGCGCAAAAATAAGATATTTAAGCAATGCAATAATAAAAATCGTACTGTTTTAAGACAAGCCTATTTATCTATATTTACAATTTTTAACACAGCATGCCCGATTTTCTGATACAGCTCGACCGGCATTTATTTTATTTTATTAATCACGACCTGGCTAATCCATTCTTTAATTGGATAATGCCGTGGCTGCGCAATCCAAAATTCTGGATACCGTTATATATTTTTATTGTTGGTTTTTGTATATACCGATATAAGAAACAGGGGCTAATCATCATATTATTATTGGCTTTATCCGCCGGCTTTGCAGATTTTACAAGCGCAAGCATAATAAAACAGCGGGTAAAACGCGACCGGCCCTGCCGAGATGTAGTAGTCTCTCAAACAGCTATTGTCCGCGTAAATTGCGGAACAGGCTACAGTTTTCCCTCAACCCACGCTACTGATCATTTTGCAATGGCATTTTTCCTGATTATGCTGTTTTATAAAAGATGGCGCTGGATATGGCTTTGGGCAACCCTTTGGGCGGGCTCAATTTGTTTCGCCCAGGTATATGTGGGTGTGCATTTCCCTGTTGATGTAACTGTTGGGGCGCTCTATGGAATACTCGTCGGGTGGCTTTTCTCTTTATTATTTAAAAAGATACAACCTAATTTTAGTGTGTAATTATTATGCCGGTCATACAACACAATCCGGAAGGCGTATTCCCGCCTTACCGCAGCTACAGTCATGCTGTAGAAGTTAAAGGCGATTCAACCTTACTAAATTATAAGCGGTTTAAACGGCTATTTTGCCAACGGTGAAACCATGCCCGAAAGCTTTGAAGAACAGGGCGACATCATTTGGTAGCATATCGGCACAATTCTAAAGTCCGCAGGAATGGGCTACGAAAATATAATTTCCATCCGCACATATTTGGCAGACCCATCTTACGACGAAGCCAACGTTCAGCTGCGGATGAAATATATGGGCGATAATCAACCTGCTTCAACTGTTCTTTGCTGTCAGTTGCTCGACCCAAAATGGAAGCTTGAGGTTGAAGCTATGGCGGCTAAATAGCGCTAATTTATTCCTACCGTAAGCTCTTTTACATTCCAGCCGCTTACGCTAAGTGTTGGTTTTGTTTTGATTTTGGCGGGATCGTATTCAATTACCACCGTCTTTTTCTCACCAGGCAAAACCGATACATAATTATCACTATAAAATACCGGCAACAAACGACTATGACTATCTGCATCCACCAACGACAAACGATTAAAAAAAGCAACCGGGCCATTTGCGGGGTTATTTAAGGTAACTTCAACTTTGCCCGGCGACACTTGCTTTGCTGATACCATTAGCTGCGCTGCATCAATTTTTTTTAAGCCTGAGTAAACGCCTTTTTCATCAGGCATCCAATACAAATTATCACTCACTATATTTTGGTGTGTATCTGTTAATCGTAATGAAAGAAATACACCTTCCTTTTTAGCGAGTGCATTTATACCCTCTTTCATCGGGATAAGCCCTTTTACCAATTGCGGCTGAATCTCTTCAAACACCTGGGTAAGTAACCGCTCTTTACCCTGCATATCATAGGTTTTAACAGAGAGCATCAGGTCGCGCTTAGTAGTAAAGGTATTATTAACGATAGTCACCATGCCATCGATGGGATTGTACATTACATGTAGCGGCTCACTGCCGCTGTGCAGACCGTAAAGGCAGGCGTTGGGGTCAAGGTAATAGTCGTACATTTGGCCGCGCATAGCAGTCCATGGGTTTTGGGTTTTCCAGATGATAACACCGGTATACCAGTCCCACATGTGCGCGCTGAAGCCTTCCATTAAAGCACGGTATTGGTTATAATTAACCAATTGAGCTTTGTTTGCGAAATCCTTTGCGTCAGCTACCTTACCGTATGGCTCTATCGATGCATCGTAGCCAATATATTTATGATAATCCCAAACCGAGTCAACTTTCGATTTCTTTTTATTATCGGCATTATACTCCGGCGCAACCAGGTTTACTGTTGGTATAAAGCGTTTCAACGACTCAAAGTCATTGATTCCAACCGAGCCTATCTCCGAGTTGAATGGAAAGGTATGCGTTTTAAAGAATGCCGAATCCGGCTGTATGCCATACGGCCCATCTCCATTGCCGCCAATGGTATTGAGCGACATTTTATCTGAATTTGAATACTCAACAAACCAGCGTGTGCCATCAAGCTTTGGCAGAATAGTGTCACGCAATGGCAACAGGATATCTTCAGGCGGGGTTATTTCGTTACCGCCGCACCAAATAGCTAACGAAGCATGATTACGTACCAACTTAATTTGGTCTATAAGCGATTGAATATAAAGGCTGTGGTCGTCAGGGTATTTGCGGCGCGTCCATTGGTCCTCTTTTTTCATAGGGTCCATCCAGCGGCCGTTTGCATCGCCTGATATCCAGAAATCCTGGAAAACCAGCAGGCCGTATTTATCGCAGGCATTGTAAAATTCCGGGCGTTCCACCAAAGCTCCACCCCATACGCGGATGAGGTTAAGGTTCATGTCGTGATGGAAACGAACCTCCGCATCGTAACGTGCATCGCTGAAACGCAGCATCGCGTCGGATATAATCCAGTTCCCCCCTTTAATAAATATCTTTTGCCCGTTAACCATTACTTGGCGGCTTTTGGTTTGCTCATTCCAAGTTGTTTGCACCTCACGGACGCCGACATTTACCTCTGTTTTATCAGAAACCTTATTGGCAACCAGGAACTGTACCGATGTTTTATACAAATGCCGCGGACCATAACCATTTGGCCACCACAGTTTCGGATTACTCAGGCTAAGGTCATTCAGGCTTACCTCTACAGTTGAATTAGCCTTAACAACCACATTTTTTGAAACTGTCTGACCATCCACCGTAAATTTCAATACCCCATTTACAGGCTTTGCGGTTGGGTTACTCAATGTAGCTGATGATTTAATTACCGCCGGCGCTTGTTTACCTTCAACCTGTCTTACACCCGGCACCAGCGTAATAACATGCGGGTCGGTAACCCTAACCGCACCTGTAGTCTCGATAGTTACTTTATCCCAAATTCCGGTATTACGATCGCGCATGGGTTGAATCCAGTCCCAACCGGCTGTATATTGCAGGCCAACGTTTTTGGCTATTCGTCCATCACCGCCCTGGCCACCGTTCGCGTTACCAACCGGATCAGGGGGGTAAACCAATATCGCCAAACGGTTTTTGCCGGCTTTATTTAGCAAACCGGTTATATTATAGCTTTGCCGCAAAAACATACCGAAGTGCGTTTGCTTATTTACTTTCCTGCCATTCAGGAAAATTTCACAGCTGTAATTAACGCCGCGAAGATTTAAATAAACCTGTCCGTTAACTGTTGGAGCAGCCTGGTTAAAATCTTTAACAAACCAATAAGTATAGTAGTCCCGACCGGTAATGTAAATATCTTTGATGCGCTCGTTATTCATGCCCCAGAATGGATCTGGAACGAGCTTGTTATTAAGCAGGGTAGTTAAAACGGTTCCGGGAACCGTTGCCGGCAGCCAGCTATCGGTAGCATAGTCTGTTTTTGAAATCTGCAGTCCATCAGCATGAACATCGGCAATTTTCCGGCATTTCCAGCCATCATTTAATTCGTAGGTATTTTGTGCTGATGAATAAGAAACGGACAGCACGAAAAAGAGTGCAAAAAGAAAAAAATCTTTTATGGATAGTTTAAAAGCGGCCATAGGTAAGTTTGATGGCCTAAAGATAAAAAATATAGCGGATTTTGACCTGCAATTTTAACGGAGAATCATCAACTTGTAAAGTTCGACGCCCACTTTGCTTTCCTATACTATACATAGTGTTCATTTTTTCCGCACGAACACCGCGAACACTATGAAATATATTGATTATCAGCGATATGCATTTTTACCACTTTACAACACATTCATAATCAATAATTTACCTGAGGGTTGACAGATGTAAACCCTGTTTTCAGGTATACTTATAGTAAGCAATTGGATAATTAATTAATTAATTACAAACAACAAGGGGTTTACACCTGTAAACCCCTTGTTTTATTAGGAAACACAAACGTGAACTTACACGTTAAACCTAAAGTGCATAATGTCTCCATCCTGCACAATGTAGGTCTTGCCTTCAACGCCTAACTTACCGGCATCTTTAATAGCAGCCTCTGAACCGTTGTGTTTTACAAAGTCATCATATTTAATAACCTCGGCGCGGATAAAGCCCTTTTCAAAGTCGGTGTGGATAACGCCAGCTGCCTGCGGAGCGGTAAAGCCGGCAGTAATAGTCCATGCACGCACTTCCTGCACACCGGCAGTAAAGTAGGTAGCCAGGTTAAGCAGCTTATAAGCAGCTTTAATCAGTTTATTAACACCCGATTCTGTAAGACCTAAATCATCCAGGAACATCTGGCGCTCTTCGTAAGTTTCAAGCTGCGAAATTTCAGATTCAATCTGGGCAGAAATAATCAGCACTTCTGCGTTTTCGTCCTTCACTGCAGCTTTTACTTTTTCAACGTAAGCGTTACCGGTATTAACCGAAGCCTCATCAACATTACATACATATAGCACCGGTTTGGCAGTAAGCAGCCAGATATCGGCAATGTATTCCTTATCCTCTTCATCAACAGGCGCGGTGCGGGCAGATTTACCTGCTAATAAATGGTTTTTGTAAACAGTAAGCACATCGAACGTCTTTTTAGCTTCCTTGTCGCCTCCTGTTTTGGCCATTTTTTCAACCTTCTGGATTTTCTTCTCTATCGAATCCAAATCCTTCAGCTGCAATTCTGTATCGATGATTTCCTTGTCGCGAATAGGATCTACAGACCCATCAACGTGGATAACATTATCATTATCAAAACAGCGTAAAACGTGGATGATAGCGTTGGTTGAGCGTATATTAGCCAAAAACTGATTACCCAAACCTTCGCCTTTGCTGGCTCCTTTTACCAGGCCGGCAATATCAACTATCTCAATGGTGTTTGGCACCACGTTTTTAGGATTAACAATTTCTGTAAGCCTTGTTAAGCGCTCATCAGGAACAGTTATCACACCCACGTTTGGCTCGATGGTGCAGAACGGAAAGTTTGCCGCCTGCGCTTTAGCATTCGATAAGCAATTAAAAAGTGTCGATTTACCCACGTTTGGTAAACCTACTATACCGCATTGAAGTCCCATATTTTTTGTAGTTCATGGTTCATAGTTGATAGTTCATGGCAAAAAACCACAACCTGTTCCATGTTATTGCATGATTTATAGTTCATTAGCGATGATTTGCAAGATGAGCCATGAACTATGAACCATCAACTATGAACGCTCTATTTTTCGCGCAAAGATAGCAGAAAAAAATTCCCATGTTTTGAAAAAAAAAACGACTTTTGCGCCGAAACGAATCAAGGCAAATACTAAGATGTAAAAGGAGGCTTTTTATGGAAGAGATGGTTGACCAAATCAATGCAATACTCGGCACTGTAGATAATACGCAGCTGCAGGAATATTTGAATAACCTCAACATCTCTGACGTTGAAGAGTTGATAGATGAATTGCCCGAGCACGGCGCCCTGTTTATAGAGACCCTCTCGCTTAACCGCGCCGTTAACGTTTTCCGCATCCTTGATTTCCCTACCCAGGAGCGTATCATCAAAAAGCTTTCAGGGCCGCGCATTGCCGGAATAATAAATGAGCTGCCGCCAGATGACCGCACGTCACTTTTCGCAGAAATGCACGGCGATGTTGTGCAAAAAATGATTCAGCTATTGTCGCCTACTGACCGGAAAGAGGCATTGACTTTGCTGGGCTACGAAGAATATTCTGTAGGCCGTATGATGACACCCGATTACGTTGCTGTAAAAAAGGAGTGGGATGTTGAACGCGTGCTAAATCATATCAGGCGGTATGGAAAAAACTCGGAGACCATCGATGTTATTTATGTGATAGATAAAGGGGGTGTCCTGCTGGATGATATACGTATCCGCGAGATTTTATTGGCTAAACCTGAAGCCAAGGTGACCGACCTGATGGATGGCCGGCTTATTTGTCTTGATGCCAAAGATCCGCAGGAAGACGCCATCAATGTGTTCAGGATGAATAACCGTACCGCTTTACCGGTAGTTGATAGTCAGAATATCCTGCTGGGTATAATTACTGTTGACGATATTTTGTGGATAGCCAACGAAGAATATACCGAAGACATACAAAAGATTGGTGGTACCGAAGCGTTGGATGAGCCATACCTGGATATCAACCTGTTCAGGCTGGTGCGTAAAAGGGTGGGCTGGCTGATTATTTTGTTTTTGAGCGAGATGCTTACCTCAACTGCCATGCAGTATTTTAATGACGAGATAGCAGTGGTAGTACAGCTTACCTTCTTTATACCATTAATTATGTCGAGCGGTGGAAACAGCGGTTCGCAGGCCTCTACACTTATCATACAAGCAATGGCGCTTGGCGAAGTTACAATAGCCGACTGGTGGCGTGTTATGCGGCGCGAGATATTTTCCGGTCTGATGCTCGGCGCAATACTAGGCGTGATAGGCTTTTTGCGTATAGCCGTATGGAGTTCGTTCAGCGATATTTACGGCCCGTATTGGCTGCTGGTAGCGTTCACAGTAGGCTTCTCGCTGGTAGGAATTGTACTCTGGGGTTCATTGGCCGGTTCCATGTTGCCGATTGCGATGAAAAGATTGGGATTAGACCCAGCTACATCATCAGCTCCATTTGTGGCAACGCTGGTGGATGTTACCGGGCTGATAATATATTTTAGCATGGCATCTATCGTCATGCATAATGTTCTTCACAGTCATCACGCCACCCACGCCGCGGCCTACATCAGTCATGTTATCAATGGTATTTGCTAAAAAGCAGCCCGCATCAATACGCCTAAACAACAAAAACCCCTGCTGGTCAGGCAGGGGTTAAAAGATTAGTTAGTTTGTTTAGTTTGTTTCCTTCTTAAATTTCGAACGAAAAATCCTCGTCAGCTGTTTTACCAACAACTTCCTGGGCTTCGCTGTACTCATAGCGCTTTTCAACTACTTCCTGGTTTGCCTTGATGTAGTCGATAGTGTCTTTCAGGCCTTCAGCAAATTTTTCAAAATCTTCTTTGTATAAGAAAATCTTGTGTTTGATAAAAACGCCGTCCTCTAACCGTTTTTTGCTTTCGGTTATAGTAACATAATAGTCGTTTGAACGGGTCGCTTTTACGTCAAAAAAATAAGTCCTTTTCCCTGCTCTTACCTTCTTTGAATAAACCTCTTCACGCTCTCTGTTGTCAAAATCTCCCATAATAATATTATCGTAACTAGTTTTGGTTGGCATAAATATAAATAATTTTTCAAAGAGCAAGCATTTATTCAAACAATATTGAACTTTTGTTGAGAATATTCTAATTTTCGGCAGGTTTTACACATTTTCTTCTTCCTCAAGCAACTGCTTTTCATACAATTCGAAATACGTGCCTTTTTTTCCCATCAGGTAATCATGATTTCCCTGCTCTATAATTTCTCCGTTATCCATAACCAAAATCTTATCGGCATTTTTTATGGTCGATATCCTGTGCGCAATAATAATGCTGGTTTTACCCAGCATATTCCGGCCAAGATTACTCAATATCTCTTCTTCCGTACGCGTATCAACTGCCGACAAGCAATCATCAAAAATTAATACCTGCGGATGCTTTACCAAAGCCCTCGCAATAGATACACGCTGCTTTTGTCCGCCGGATAACGTTACGCCACGCTCCCCTATCAAAGTTTCAAAGCCTTTGTCAAGCTCCATTATGTTTGAATAAACCGCAGCATCTTTTGCAGCCTGGCTTACTTTATCCATTTCCAGTATGTCGGCACTAAAGGCAATATTGTTGGCGATGGTATCTGAAAATAAGAACACCTCCTGCGGTACAAAGCCAATTTGCGAACGATAGCTATCCAGGTTAAGCTGTGTTATCGGCTCACTATCTATCAAAATACAGCCGCCGGTAGTATCGTACATCCGCATAATCAGATTGGCGATGGTAGATTTACCCGAGCCGGTGCGGCCTATAATAGCCACCATTTCACCGGGATTAGCAATGAACGAAACATTTTTAAGCGCCTGTATACCGGTATCCGGGTAAGTAAACGACACCTCATTAAACTCGATACGGCCGCTTATCAGGCGTTTGGGAACATCCGGCGATATGATTTCCGGCTGCTGGTCTAAAAATTCATTTATCCTTTTTTGCGAGGCGGCCGCCCGCTGGATAAGAGACGTAACCCATCCTAACGCTATTACCGGAAAGCTCAGCATATTCAGGTAGACCAAAAACTCCGCAATATTACCGGCAGTTATATTGCCTTTCATCACCTCCAGCCCCCCAACATACATGGTAAGCACATTGCTCATGCCTACCAGCAGCAGCATAACAGGGTAAAATATAGCCTGTACTTTAGCCAGTTCCATCGAATGTATCTTGTAGTCTTCGCTTTCGCCGGCGAATTTCCCCATTACATATTCTTCCCGCACATAAGATTTTATAACCCTGATGCCCGAAAAATTTTCCTGCACAAAGCTGGACAGCGCCGATAATCGCTCCTGTATCTTTTCGCTGCGATGGTTTATGGTATTATTAACATAGTATATAATTATAGCCAGTACAGGCAACGGCAACACCGACCATATAGCCAGGCGCACATTTACCGTAAGCATAATAATGATAGCCATTATAAAAAGCACCACCGTATTTATCGTATACATAATACCCGGCCCAAGGTACATGCGTACGCGGGTTACATCCTCGGTAACGCGGTTCATTAAATCGCCGGTGTTATGGCGCCGGTAAAACGCCAGGGAAAGCTTTTGGTAGTGATTATAGATCTCGTTCTTCAGGTCATATTCAATATGCCGCGACATCAGGATAATGGTTTGCCGCATAAAAAACAGGAACAAGCCCCGCAGCAATGCAAGCACCAGCACTAAAATACCAAACAACAGCAAACTGCTACCGAATATTTGGTAGATAACTTCCTGCCTGTTAAAGCCGGAGAAAAGGCGATATACAGCAATGTTTTCGGTCACCAAGTCAAACGCAACGCGGATAACCTGGGCCGGCAATACGCCAAAAATGTTTGATATAATAACAAACAGAACGCCAGGTATTAACCGCCACCGATATTTATTGAAGAATTTATTGAGGTATGCGAGGTCTTTCATCTTTACAGCATCAAAGTTAAAATTTATAAATCAAGAACCTGAACCGGTGAAGTAAATGACATTGAATTAATATTATATCTGGTTAGCGACTTTTTTTTTACTTTTAGGTATGATTTCAAAGTTTGGGCGATACTGCGCCTACTTTATTTTAGCAGTAATTGCTGTATTGGGTGCGAAGCAAATTTTAGTTGCTTATTGGGAGTTTAAGGGTGATTTTGTACACCAAAAATTTGAGGACGACATGAAAAAGTGGGCTTTGGATAGGAAAAGAGACAGTGTATTTTACGTTGAGGTAAATGAATTGGTAGAATCAAAAAAATATGATGAGGCAATAAGTATCTTAAACGATAGTTTGAAATCTATCCCAAACATCATTCTGGTCAATGATAAAAAAGCAAGTTTGCTGGTTGACATTGGAGATGTATATCAGGACAAAGGCGAATTGACACAGGCATTCCAGTCCTATGAACAAGCCATTGATTTGGATTCTACAAATATAGAAGCGAGGGTTAGGCGCGGCGAGATTAACTATTTCAAGAATAATCTGGACGCGGCAATCGTAGATTATAAAGTGGCGGCTAGAGGGAATTTCGATTTTTATTATTTCCTGGGAATAGTACAGGCAAAAAGAGGGTATAGAAAAGATGCTTTGGCTTCGCTTAACTCCTATTTGAAACAATATCCTCAAAGCAAACAATGTAAATTTGCAATCGATTCAATAATGTCGCAGAGATAGTGTTTTTGGCCTGATTAAGCGTCAGCCATTTTCCCTCCCCTAACAAAAATTTGCACCAATAAAAAAAACCTCTACTTTTGTCCGGAGTCCAACAGGTTAAATTACGCTGATGCAGAATCTAAACTCCAATGAATCAATTTTTAGTCAACTCGAAGCTTACGGGCATAAAAAAATTGTTTTCTGCAGCGATCCTGATACCGGCTTAAAAGCAATCATTGCTATTCATGATACCACACTCGGTCCCGCTTTGGGCGGCACACGCATGTGGGCCTATAAAACCGAAGCCGACGCATTGTATGATGTACTGCGTCTTTCAAAAAGCATGACCTATAAATCCGCCATCGCAGGGCTTAACCTGGGCGGTGGCAAGGCAGTTATTATCGGCGATGCCCGAAAGGATAAATCAGAGGCATTGCTGCGTAAGTTTGGTCGTTTTATAAAAAACCTTAACGGCGAATTTATAACTGCGGAAGATGTAGGTACTAATCCACGCGATATGGAGTATATCCGTATGGAAACTCAGCATGTTATGGGTGTACCTGAAAGTATCGGCGGCAGCGGCGACCCCTCTCCTATTACTGCATTAGGTGTTTTTATGGGGATAAAGGCCTGTGTAAAGGAACTTTACGGTACCGATAATCTTGCCGGTAAATCGGTAATTGTTCAGGGTACCGGCCATGTGGGCGAAAACCTGGTCAAGTTGCTGCGTGACGAAAATGCCAAAGTGTATGCAAGCGACATCAACGAAGATCACTTGAGACAAATCGCCAAAAAATATAACGCCGAAGCGGTATCAAACCATACTATTTTCGATATCGACGCCGATATATACGCTCCCTGCGCACTGGGAGCTACCATCAACACGCAAACCATTAATAAGCTTAAATGCCCTATCATAGCCGGCTCGGCCAACAATCAGTTGGAGGATGAGCATGAACATGGCCAAATGCTGTTGGAGAAAGGTATTTTATTCGCTCCCGACTATGTAATTAATGCCGGCGGTATCATTAATTGCTACTCCGAATTAATGGGTTTCAGCAAGAAAAGAACCATGCAGCTTACCGAAAATATTTATGAAGCTACCCGTAATATTTTAAAACTTTCGAAGGCTGAAAACATTTCTGCGATAGAAGCGGCAAACAAAATCGCCGAAAAACGCATTGCAGATATAAAAAAAGTTAAATCAACCTATTAAAATCAAAAGAATCCGCTAATTTTGCGGAACTTAATCGTTCTTACAAAATGTTAAATCGCAGACACCTACGGGTAAAAGTCCTCCAGTCGCTATACGCTTATCACCAATCCAACAGCGGCGACATCAAGCAACATGAAAAAAACTTATTGCTAACCATCGATAAGGTGTATGAAATGTACATCTGGATGCTGTCGTTAATCGCAGAAGTTACCCAGTATGCTGAAACCGATGCCGAAGAAAGGGCTAATAAGCACCTGCCTACTGCCGAAGACCTGAATCCCAGCTTGAAAATAATGAGCAACAGGTTCGCGGCGTCCCTGCTTCAGAACAAAGAATACCTGGCAGGCCTGAAAAAGTACAAGGTGGCCTGGAATTTTGAGCCTGAATTAATTAAATCGTTGTTCACTATCCTGAAAAAATCTGACGATTACAAGGAATACGTAAAAAAGACAGACGATACAATACAAACCGATAAGGACATTATTAAATTCATTTTCAAGAAAGTGATTTTAAAATCGTCGCTCGCTGAGCAGGTGTTTGAAGATATGTTTTTATACTGGCCGGTTGATAAAGACGTGTTGCAGGCGCTGATAGCCAAAACATTTAAAAATTTCTCGTACGACGACCCTAAAGAAAACAAGCTGGCAGAAGTGACCGGAAACTGGGAAGAAGACAGGGAGTTTATAGTTAATTTGTTTGAGGAAAGCATACGCCACAATGACGATTACCAATTGCTGATAACCAGTAAAACACAAAACTGGGAGCCGGACCGTATCGCAATGATGGATACCCTGTTGATGAAAATGGCCATTGCTGAGTTTATCAGCTTTACTTCGATACCCGTTAAAGTTACCATAAACGAGTACCTTGAGATTTCGAAAGAATTCAGTACTCCGAAAAGTAATGCATTTATTAACGGTATATTAGACAAAATTTTAGCCGACCTTAAAGCACAAAATAAAGTAAAGAAAATAGGCCGGGGACTTATTGAAGAATAACAAATGAAAAAACTGTTTTTAAGCTTATTAGCAGCAGGTATTTTGTTAACAGCCTGCAACTCAAACAAAACCGGCAGCAGCGCCGACAATGCCGCTACTGCAAGCCCAGCGAACGCCGCAGCGATGAAGTTTGAAAAAGAAACTCACGACTTCGGTAAAATTAAAGCAGGCGACCTGGTTACTTACGACTTTAAATTTACCAACACCGGTAAAGCTCCGCTTATTATTACTGATGCTGTGGCCACCTGCGGCTGTACCAAACCGGAATATTCAAAAACACCCATAAAACCGGGAGAAAGCAGCGCCATACATGTAACCTTTAACAGTGCAGGCAAAGTAGGCCTGCAGGATAAACAAATTACAATTACCGCCAACACTGCCCCTGCTCAAAGCAGGGTACACTTAATTGGCGAAGTAACGCTTACCAAATAATTATATTTAGATAAAAATGATAGCAACTATTTTATTACAGGCCAGTGGCTCAGGACTAGGCATTCAGCAACTTGTCGTGTTCGGTTTAATCGCCATTGTGTTTTACTTCTTTATGATCAGGCCGCAGGTTAAAAAGCAAAAAGACCAAAAGAAATACGTTAACGAATTAAAAAAAGGCGATAAAGTAGTAACCACAGCCGGCATACACGGCAGGATACTTGAAATTAACGATACCACTTTTTTAATTGAAATTGATAATGGTAAAATCCGTTTCGATAAATCGGCTATATCATTAGAAGCATCTAAAGCGTTAAATACGCCGCCGGTAGCAACCAAGTAAGCTTAAAGCAGAAAGCATAAAGCGCAAAACGAAGATAATCACAGGCTGAAAGTATAAGGCAAAAAGGCGCGGAGCTTTTAGCTTTAGGCTTTCAGCTTTTACCTTTTTATATGGCAATAATTAAATTATCAGCGACGGAAAGAAGGAGGGTATCGGCATTTTTTACATGCCTTGTACTTGCTGTTCTGGCGTGGGTATTTACCGTATTGTCCAACTCATATAGCTATACAGTTAAAGAGGTTTTAAGCTTCAAAAATGCGCCACAGAAACGCGCTTTTCACTCACTGCAGTCCGACACTGTTAGCGCCGTTATAAACGGCACCGGATGGCAAATGCTTTTTTCAAAAATGCACCCGGATAATACACCTGTCCCGGTGGACTTGCATACCCTCGAAACAAAGAGTTACATCGTGCTTAGCTCGCAATTGTCGCAGATAAATTCAAAACGGGATCCCAGCCAGCTAATTGCCAGCTTTACTTCTGATACGCTTTATTTCGATTTTTCGAACAGAAAGGTTAAGAGACTTCCGATTCAGCTGATAACATCTATTAAATACCAGCACCAGTTTGCACAATCGGGAAATGTTATTCTTAAACCTGGTTATGTTATTGTTAACGGCCCTGCTAATGTTATAGATAAAATGACAGGCTGGAGTACCGATACGTTAAAACTCGATAGCGTTAGCGAAACTGTTAGCAAGCACCTAACCCTGCAACTGGTTAAAGAAGGTAATGTAAGCGTTTATCCCAAGAGTACAGATGTAACCATACCTGTAGATGAGTTTACTGAAAAAACACTGGAGATACCTGTAAAGCTGATAAACAACCATAATTATGACGATGTAAAAATCTTTCCGCAAAAAGTTAAGGTAACTTTTACAACATCGCTAACAAGATACGCGCAAACAACCGAAGACTTTTTTGAAGCAAATGCCGATCTTGACCTTTGGAAAAAACGTGGCTATAAAACTTTGCCCCTGGTTATTTTTAAATCGCCTGCATTTACCAAAATAGTAAAGATTGAACCGCAGAATGTTGACTTTATCATCAGGAAATAATGCTTAAAATAGGTTTAACAGGCAGCATTGGCAGCGGCAAAACTACGGTCAGCAAGGCATTCGAAGTGTTGGGCGTGCCTGTTTTTTATGCTGATGATGCCGCTAAAAAGGCAATGGTTACCGATCAAATACTTATCGAAGCCATAAAAGCTGAATTTGGCGATGCTTCTTATCTTGATGACGGGGCGCTTAACCGAAAGCACATTGCAAATATTGTGTTTAATGACGGTGCGTACCTTGCCAGGTTGAATGCTTTGGTACATCCGGCAACATTCAGGGCATTTGATGACTGGGTGAAGACTATAGATAATGTGCCTTATGTTTTGAAAGAAGCAGCATTATTATTCGAGAGCGATTCCTATAAAATGTGTGACTATTCTATCACCGTAACAGCACCGTTTGAGACCCGGATCAAACGCGTCATGCAGCGTGATAATTTAACAAGGGCTGAAATAGAGAGCCGCGAAGCCAAACAATTTCCTGAAGAGAAAAAAGCCGCATTGGCGGATTATATTATTATTAATGATGATGTGCAGATGGTAATACCGCAGGTTTTGGAACTGCACGCTAAAATATGTTCACTGGTTCATTAGTTCACTTGTTCATTGGTGGTTGTTTGACAATTATCTGCGAACAAACCGCTAATAATCCCATCGCGAACTTTACACCAGTGAACTAATGAACCAGTGAACTAATGAACAATATCCTGGAAGATTTTCTAACAATAAACGCTAACGGCCTATATTGTAAATACGGCGATTTTTATTTAGACCCGACACAGCCGGTTACAACCGCAGTGATATCCCACGCCCATGCCGACCATGCAATCCCAGGTAATAATATTATCTATTGTACACAAGCCACACATGCTTTTATGTTGCTGCGTTATGGCAAGAATGCCGGTAAAGAGTTCAACATAGCCCCCTATCACTCCACATTTACTATTGGCGGGGTAGCCATAACCTTTATATCCGCCGGCCACATGCTGGGCTCGGCCCAGGTACTGATGGAGCACAAAGGAGTACGGTATTTATATACCGGCGATTACAAAGTTCAGCCTGACGCTACTTGCGAGCCGATTGAATGGGCAGAGGCTGATGTGCTCATAACAGAAAGCACCTTTGCCGACCCAACAGTCCTTCACCCCGACCCCATCGATGAAATCAAAAAGTTAAACGACATCAAAATCAATATCCTGCTGGGAGCTTATGGCTTGGGCAAGAGTCAGCGCCTGATAAACCTGATAAATGAGCATGCGCCGCAAAAGAAAATCCTGGTTCACCATCGTATAATGCCCATCAATACCATTTATGCTAAAATGGGGTATCCCGCAGGCAAGCACGAAATATACGGCCGTAAGCAGATGAAAAACCAGGAGGAGTTTGTTTACATTGTGCCACCCTTCACTTTTGACAGTTACATACGGGCCAAAGATGTAAAACGATTATTTGCGTCCGGCTGGAAAAACCTGCAAGTAAATAAACAGGATACACTTTTCATATCCGACCATGTGGATTGGGACGATATTTTGATGGCCGTTGAGCATGTTAAACCCAAGCAGATTTGGACGCTGCATGGCAATGGTCTGCACCTGCAAAAACATTTCGGCGACAAAATTGCTGTTAAGATATTAAATTGATATGCTGATTGAAGGTGTTGATTACTATATAAATGCCGATGGCAACCTGGTATTCACGAAGGAGTACCATTTAAAACGTGGCTATTGCTGCAAAAACAAATGCCTTAACTGCCCATGGAACTATGGAAAACCTAAGCAGGCAGATGATATTAAGAAATAATTAAGGATATTTGTGTTAGATAATTAATAACCATGCGGATAGACGACGAAATACAAAGCAGCAAATTCGAAAACAATTACCAGAAAGCTGTCATCAATATTTCATACACCTACAGCTGGGTAAATAATCAAACCCGCTCCCTGTTCGAAAAACAGAATATCACCATACAACAGTTTAATATCTTACGGATTCTAAGGGGCCAGTATCCTAACCCGGCAACCGTGAATTTGCTGAAGGAGCGCATGGTTGATAAGATGTCGGATGCATCGCGCATTGTAGACAGGCTGGTACAAAAGGGCCTGGTGTCACGCTGCACTAACACCAAAGACCGTCGTGCCGTTGACATCCGTATCAGCGAGGGCGGCCTGAAGATACTGGCGATAATGGACGACGAATTTAAGATAAAAGATCTTCTGAGAGACAATCTTACCGAAGAAGAAGCCGGGCAACTGAGCGATTTGCTGGATAAACTGCGCGGATAGCTAAGTGTAAGAACAATCTATTCAAAATTCATTTAATCATATAAAAATCAAATACTTACACCTTTCTAAATAATTCATTGTGTCTATTAGACACACAAAACAAATGTATAAATAACAATTAAGTTTCAAAAGCACATATTTCTGCCTTTTTTTAATGGTTTTTATCTAAATTACGCCGACGTTAGCCCAATTACTAACACCTGCAATTTCATCATTAAAAAATAAATCAATGCGCCTGAAAGTTACATTACCCGTTCTTGTCCTCATTTCGCTGCTGTTCTTCGGTTTTGCGCCACCTGCAAAACAAAGAATATTGGTTTTTACCAAAACAGCCGGTTTTCATCATGCCTCTATTCCACTGGGCGTTGATGCCATTTTGAAGCTGGGCAAACAGCACAGCTTCATCGTCGATACCACGTCTGACGATACGAAATTCACTGAAAGTAACCTTAAAAAATACAGTGCCGTTGTGTTTCTAAGTACTACAGGCCCTTTGTTTACAGCAAGGGAACGTAATGATTTTGAGCGCTACATACAAGCGGGCGGCGGCTACGTAGGTATTCACGCGGCAGCTGATGCCGAATATAGCTGGCATTGGTATGGTAAACTGGTAGGCGGTTACTTTTTAAGCCACCCACCGGTACAACAGATGGCTACCCTGCATGTGGTTGATAAAACCCATATCTCAACAAAACACCTTCCGGATGAGTGGAAAAGAAAAGATGAGTGGTACAACTACAAGGAAATGAACAAGGATGTGCATGTGTTGATGACAATTGATGAAAGCACCTACCAGGGAGGCCTTAATGGCGCTAACCACCCAATGGCATGGTACCACATTTTTGATGGTGGCAGGGCCTGGTATACCGAACTTGGCCATATGGATGACACCTGGAGCGACGAGCTTTTTTTAAAGCATATTCTTGGCGGTATACAATGGGCAATGGCGCACCCCAAATTAAACTACACTAAGGCAACCACCGAGCCTGTACCTGAAGATAACCGCTTTGTAAAAACACAACTGATAACTGGTACATTTTATGAACCGACTGAGTTAACCGTATTGCCAAACCTGGATGTATTGGTTACGCAACGCCGTGGTGAGATTTTGCGTTACAGCCAACAGACCAAAACGATGAAGCAAGTGGGCTTTTTAGATGCTTACTTTAAAGCTCACGTAAAAGGTGTTAATGCCGAAGAAGGCGTATTGGGCATACAGGCCGACCCTGATTTTAAAAACAACCATTATGTATACATTTACTACAGCCCGGCAGATACAAGCGTAAACCGTTTATCGCGCTTCACTTTTGAAAACGACACCATTGATAATAAGACTGAAAAAGTAGTGTTACAGCTATACTCTCAGCGTGAAATTTGCTGCCATACCGGTGGTTCTATTGCTTTCGGGCCCGACCATATGCTTTACGTTTCAACCGGTGATAACTCGACACCTTTTGATGAAGGCGGCCGTCCAAAATATAATACCCACTCTTTTGCACCGCTTGACGACCGTCCTGACCATCAACAATATGATTCAAGGCGTTCAGCGGGTAACACCAATGATTTGCGCGGTAAGATATTGAGGATAAAGATGAAGTCAGACGGTAGTTACGATATTCCTGAAGGCAACTTGTTTAAACCTGGTACACCAAACACCCGCCCTGAAATTTTTGTAATGGGCGACAGGAACCCTTACCGTATAGCCGTTGATCAAAAGAAAAACTGGCTCTACTGGGGTGAAGTAGGACCGGATGCCCAAAAAGACAGTCTCGGAACCCGCGGCCCCCGTGGCTATGACGAGTTTAACCAGGCAAGACAAGCCGGCTTCTTCGGCTGGCCATTGTTTATAGGGCCAAACATTCCCTACCACGCTTATAACTATGAAACGGGCGTTTCAGGGCCTAATTTCGACCCGAATAAGCCTGTTAACGATTCAAAAAATAACACTGGCTTAACTGAGCTGCCACCGGCTCAACCTGCGTTTATCTGGTATCCGTACGGGCCATCTACAGATTTTCCGGAAGTAGGTTCCGGTGGCCGTTGTACTATGGCCAGCGCTGTGTACTACCCGGACATGTATCCGAAAGCTACCCGCTTCCCTGACTATTACAACAAAAAGGTAATTTTCTACGATTGGATTCGCGGATGGATAAAAGCTGTTACCCTACAGCCAAATGGCGATTTCGATAAAATGGAGCCATTTGTACCTGCGCTGAAATTTAATTCGCCGATTGACATAGAAGTCGGCCCTGACGGCAGGTTCTATGTGCTGGAATACGGAAGCGGCTGGTTCCAGAAAAACGCCGATGCCGGTTTATCAAGGATTGACTATAATCGGGGCAACCGGGCGCCTGATATTGCGAAAGTAACTGCAAGCAAAACATTCGGTGCAGTGCCGCTGACAGTGACCTTCAGTGTTGCCGCAAAAGATCCTGAGGGCGATAAATTAAGCTATACATGGGATTTAGGCAATGGCGTTACTAAAAAGACCGTTGGACCAAGGCTTACATATACTTACACCAGGAAAGGTAACTATAACGCTACGGTAGATGTGTCTGATGACCAGGCAGCAACAACCAAAAGCAAGCCGGTAAACATTTTACCTGGCAGCGCAGTATCAAACCTTGCCAACCTAAATGCTAGCGCACCGGGCAAAACATTAATGCTGAGCCTGGATTGTAAAACCTGCCATAAGATTTCGGAAAAATCAATCGGCCCGGCCTTTACAGATGTGGCGAAGAAATATCCAAACAACAAAGCATCAATGGACCACCTTATTAACAAAGTTAAAGAAGGCGGTAATGGTGTTTGGGGTGATGTTTCGATGCCGGCACACCCTGCCTTGAAAACTACCGAAGCAAAACAAATCATTGGCTGGATATTGTCGCTTAAACAATAGCCGCTTAATAAACCATTAGCAGGATAGTTAGTGATAATTATCCTGCTTTTTTATTGTATCAGTGATAATGTGTTGTTAACTTTGACAGCCTTTTCACACACTTTGTACTAACCCTAATGAAAAAATTACTACTTCTATTATTTCTGCTGACTATCTTTTGTTCAGCTTTTTCACAAAATCTATCTTCAATTTCAGGTACCGTTAGCAATAAAAGTGCACAACCGGTAACCGGAGCAACAGTAAACCTCCTGAATACCAACTACAGCACGACCACCAATGGCAAAGGCGAATTCAGCCTTAACGGTATCCCCGAAGGAAAATACATCATTCATATTACCAGTGTTGGATATGCCGAACGAAGCCAGCCAATAACAATAAGTGGTAAAGGGCAGATATTTACCATGAAGTTAAATGATGCCAGCAATCAGCTGGACGAAGTAGTAGTAACCGCCCAAAAACGTGAAGAAGAACTGCAGGATGTGCCTGTAAGTATTTCTACATTCCCCGCAAAAGATGTACAGGCCTATCACCTGCAAAACCTGAAAGATATTACCGGTATTGTACCTAACTTATATTCAGCCGGCCCCGGTGATAACCGTAACGTGACCGGTCTTAGGGGTATTGCTACTACATCCTACGATCCGGCTGTAGTTACTTATATTGATGGAGTTAACCAATTCAGCCTTGACACCTATATCCCGCAGCTATTTGATGTGGAGCGTATAGAAGTTTTACGCGGACCGCAGGGAACGCTGTACGGCCGTAATGCGCTTGGCGGTGTAATTAACGTAATAACCAAGCAGCCATCCAACCAAACCAGTGGCTTTGCAGAGTTTGAATTTGGCAGCTATAACGAACAGCGTTACAGCCTTGGTTTGCGTACGCCATTGATTAAAGACAAATTGTTTTTAGGCGTAGCCGGCGTTTATTCCGGGTCAAATGGCTTTTATACCAACGAGTTTAATAATTCGAAATTCGATAAGCAACATTTCTTTTTGGGCAGCTATTACTTAAAATACCTGGCCAGCCAAAAGCTAACTCTTACCCTTAACGTTAAAAACTACGAAAACAGGAACAACGGGCCATTTACCTTAGCAGGCAGCCCGGAAGAGGCGATTAACAACCCATTCAAAGTAAATCAGAATGCCACTACAAAAATCATCGACAACATTTTCAATGCATCGTTAGCTGCAAACTATACCGGCAGCGACTTTAACTTTACTTCCGCAACGTCATACCAGAAAAACTATCGGTACTATACTACGCCAATTGACGGTGACTTCTCTCCCATCGACGCTGTATCGTTAATAAACAACTATGGCAGCAACTGGAATAATGTGAAAGTAGCCACACAGGAATTCAGGTTTAGCTCACCGGCATCGTCACAGTCGCCGATAAAATGGACAGCCGGACTTTACGGTTTTTATCGTAGCGCGCCGACAAAAACCGGCACACACTTTGGTGATGACGCAGCGGCTGTAGGTGCCCCGTTCCCTGATTTTACCAGCATCAACACCAACATCGAGCATAACTATGGATTTGCCGCATTTGGCCAGGCAACCTATACCATTAACCCGCAATGGGATATTACCGCAGGTCTACGTTACGACCTGGAACACAAAAAGGAGGAAGTTAAAGGTGAATTTCAGCCGGACGGCGGCGACATCATGGTAACCCGGGCTGATACTTCATCAAAGGCTAATTTTAAAGCATTTACACCGAAGCTTACCGTTGCTTTCCATGCATCTGAAAATAATAACCTGTTTGCTTCGTACAGCAGGGGCTTCCGTGCGGGCGGCATCAGCCAGTTAGGTTCAGATCCATCACAGCCCCCCCTTTATGCTTATAAGCCAGAGTACAGTGATAACTATGAAATCGGCTCGAAAAACACTTTTTTTGATAAGCGGGTTCGTTTAAATATTGCTGCTTTCTATACGCTGGTTAACAACGCGCAGGTACCGACACTTATTTTGCCTGACGCAATTACCGTAACCAAAAACGCAGGCAAAATGCACAGCAAAGGTATAGAAGCCGAACTTGCAGCAACCCTGCTTAAAGGTTTGGATATCGATTATAACTTCGGCTACACCCACGCCCGCTATACCGACCTGGCAGTGCCAAACAACGGCAGCGTCGTAAATCTTAAAGGCAACAAACAGGTTTATACGCCAGATGTAACCTCGATGCTGGCCCTGCAATATGCTTATCAGCTGGCTCAAAACACCCATTTAATTGCCCGCGGCGAGTGGAAGTATATCGGTAATGAATATTTTGATTTAGCAAACCATATAGAGCAAAAAGCCCATAGCCTGTTCAATGCACGTTTAGGCGTTACAACCAAAATGTTTGATGTATTTGTATGGGGACAAAACCTTGCCAACAAAAAATATATCGATTATGCCTACGACTTCGGCGCATCGCATTTGGGCAACCCAAGAATGTATGGGGTAACTTTAAGAGCTAACTTCTGATCGCGGATGTTAACGGATTGAGTTGATGACACAGATGTCAGATCAATAATACGAAGTCGACTATATATTATCTGCGTCATCAGCTCAATCTGATGACTTTAAATTATAAAACAGCCATGGTCCCTTTTCAGGACCATGGCTGTTTTTTTGATGCGTTTTGGGGTTTAGCCAGAGTTTGTCAAGTTATTGTAACCTTACGGAATTATTTATAATTAAATAACTTTTTTAACTCGTGTGTAAAACATTAAGCTACGCCGGCGTGTTTATTCAATAACACAAACGCCAAATGAAAAGATTTAATGAACACGACACCGTTATCTATACAGACATTACAGGAAGATTAATAGATACTTTCGTGATTTATGATACAGACCAATTGACCGGTCTGACCCATATCAATCATGAAAACCTTAAAGTGCCGGCAGAGGCATTAATCATACACCCGGTAACTATCCAGAAACACCATTTGCCCATGGATGATGCTTTCAGTTTTGAAATATTTAAAAAACTGAAAGAGAAGCATGATAACAGGGTGAATGATGCGGTACGCAGACCGTTGAAGGCTGCGCCGGTTTATAGTGAAGAATTGGCACAGGCCTCGTAACAAAAGTTTTCCAAATAAAAAGGCCGTCTGATATGATTATGAGACGGCCTTTTTTACTTTTCAGACCAGATTTTCTTAATTATTGATACACCGGGTAATCGGTATAGCCTTTTTCATCGGCGCTGTAAAATGCATCCACATTTAAGTTAGTTGATACCTCGTGACCTTGCTCAAAACGTTGAACCAGGTCGGGATTGCAAATGAATGGACGGCCAAAAGCTTCGAGGTCGGATATACCGCTTTCCAGCTCAGCTTCTGCTGACTCCAGGGTATGACCACCGGCCATGATGACGGTGTTTTCGAAAACATTCCGGATAGCTTGTTTAATTTCGATTGGAACAGCAGGAGCGCCTATAGCCGAATGGTCGACCAAGTGTATATAAGCGATTCCCAGTTTATTCAATTCACCCGCAAGGTATTTATAGGTAGCGTCGATTTCAGGATAATGCGGCATATCACTCGCTACGCCATAAGGCGATAGACGGATGCCTGTTTTTTCTTTTCCAATAGCTGCAGCCACTTCGCTTACCACTTCAATAACAAAGCGGGTACGGTTTTCTATACTGCCGCCATATTCATCTGTGCGGATGTTGCTGAAGGGAGATAAAAATTGCTCCAACAAATATCCATTTGCGCCATGTAGCTCGACACCATCGAAATTTGCGAGGATGGCATTTTTGGCAGCTTGTACAAACTCTGCTTTAGTAGCAGCCAGTTCCTCGGCGGTCATTGCTTCCGGAACGGAAAAATCCTGCATTTGCAGAGAATCTGTCCACATTTGGCCGGCAGGTTTAACTGCGGACGGAGCGAGTACCCTGGCGCCTTCAGGCAGGTTTGCCGGATGGCTGATACGACCGGTATGCATCAATTGCACGACAATCTTTCCCCCTTTTTCATGAACAGCTGAAGTCACTTTTTTCCATCCTGCAACTTGAGCTTCACTAAAAATACCTGGAATACGGGCATACCCAAGGCCATTAGGCGAAGGCGACGTACCTTCAGTAATGATAAGGCCTGCAGCAGCGCGCTGCCCGTAATATTCAGCTACCAAGTCATTAGGTACATTCCCGATCGCGCGACAGCGGGTCATAGGCGACATAACAATACGGTTTTTTACAGCAATAGCTCCCACTTGCAGCGGCTCGAATAATTTAAGGTTTTTCATGTCAGTTGCTTTTAATGTTTAAACATCTAAAAGTAGGCTACTGCTATGAATTGTGAAAGCGGTCTTTTAAAAATGACATCAGTGTGTCTTTATGAACTATTAAGATATTAGCCAGTTAGAAATACCTGGTCTATTGGAATTTACATGCAGCAACCGTCTTCTGTTAACGTATTGAAGAAAATTGAAGTGCTGTCTGTAAATCTTTGCGGGTTAATTCGGGGAAGTCCGCTAAAATATCCTCAAACGACATCTCAGAGGCCAGCCATCTTAGGATATCCTCGACGGTTATCCTCATCCCTCTGATGCACGGCTTTCCTCCTCTTTTTCCATCCTCGATGGTTATTATGTCTTTGTAGATAAACATTACAGTAAGAGGTTTTTTGTGCTCCCGACGAGACTCGAACTCATATCGATGGTACCGGAAACCATAATTCTATCCATTGAACTACGGGAGCAGTGCTGCAAATATAGAACAATCGGCATTTAAAACTTACGAAGTTTTAAAAACTTCGTAAGTTTTTGAAAGATTCTTGTGGCGAGTTCGCCTGCCTGATCCGCTTATTGCTGTAGTAAAGGGTTTGCTCCAGGGAAATATCGGTGAGTTTGCGCCTCATTTTTATGCGGCTAAGACCCTACACATTTCAGCGGAGAGTTTGTAGGAGCGATCGACAGATTTAGTCTTCGATGGCGCTAAAATTTAAGGGGCGGTGATCAGGATGCTTAACTTTCTAAAATAATTATACCCTGGCGAATTACAGCTATTAAGTTAACCGTGACAAAAAACTACTAAAATTACTACCGAAAAGATTAGGGGTACCCGTGTGGATAAAGGCATTCCGATGGAACGCTTGCCCAGGTCGCTGATAAGAGTATAAGCAATATTCACGGTAGAGCTGGAAAAGGCGGATTAGAACATCGGTATGTTATCGGCGATATACGCCGCGCGGGAACTATCGCTGCATGAGTTGACAGATACGGCGGGGGTGCATTAGATTTTTAGTATCTTTCCTGTTTAATACCTCCCGTTGGACAAGCTTAGAAAGAAATTATTTACCAAAGAATTCAATTCCTTTAACGATCAGTTTGATCCTGTTAAAGCAGCGGAATTTGCGATTGAAATTCAAGGTAATAATCCCGACAGATCCTTAAAGATCATAAAACTTGGTTTGACTTATTTTTCCCTATATCCTTTTAATGAGATCTACCGATCTAATTATCCATATTTCAGGTCAATCATCTTAAAGAGCGGCTTAACAAATGACCAAGTCGTATCTTTTCAGATAGCTGCTGTTAACAGGGACTACATGTTGATGGCGAGAAAATTAGCGGACCAATCAAACAGAAAGAAAGAATTCAAGCTGGGCGATGCTTACGGACACCAAATCAAATCCATTGACCCGGAAATCGGTTCAGTAGATACTACAGCAGTAATGGAATTGGCAATCAGCAGTTTGCATGTGACGCTTGGCTTGCTTAAGCATTATACGACACCATCAGACTCGGAGGTCACCATTGATGAGCTGTTCGCAGTCAATCAAATGATTTATTTACAGCTGGCAACGGCCAACTATGCGCTGATCAAAGAGGTTTACGACGATGCCATCTGGAATGAAGGTTATATTGTACCCGATCCAACCCTGAAACGATATCGGGTAATATTCGAAAATCCCGCCCAACTTATTTTATACCGTATAGGATTTTACCGACTGGAACGCCAAAGCATCAACTATTACCTGATTGCGACCGAAAATAGTGACTATGTCGATATTATAAACAAGTTGCTGGAACGTGTTAAGCCCCCCTTGAAAAAAGAGCTTGTTATTTCTTCGGTCAGCGTTGAAAACGGCTTCATAACTTATAAACTGGATATCGGCACGGATGAAAAGGAAGCGTTTTGGGAACGCTATTTTAAAAGCGAGTTCCTCGCATTCTACGAGTTTAATATGCACGTACAATTGCAGGGCTTGGAGAACATCTCGCTACTCGATCTGGTTGCTCTTTTCAGTGTTACGCATTGTCTTTTTAAAAAAGCCGCGGCGCTGTCCACGAATACTGGTATCCAGAGTTTAAAAGAGTTCGGCAAGTTTCCACACCGTATAAAATACGCCGTTTTATGCCAGTATCTGGAGAAACGCACAAACTGTTCAATTAAGTTAATCCACTTATATTTGGATTTGCTGATCAATCCGGAAAATCAAAGGGTGAATTTTTGGAAACATCCTTTTGTAAAAACGGGGGATGATTTGCTGTTTGCTTTGTTGCCTATATGCAGCCCAAGAATTTTATACATTGTTGATGAGTGGCTGGAAAGAGGCGGTTACGATATTGCCTTGCGGGGAAAGGCGTTGGAAACGCATATTAAAGAGACTTTGTCTAGGACTTTAAAACAGCGCGGCTTTAATTTTCATATTTGTCCGGTTGCTGATTTGCGCGTGAACACTCAACTTCATCAGGAGATCGATTTGCTCGTTAATTTGAAAGATGTGGTTATTGTTGCTGAAGTTAAGTGCATCAAGTACCCGATGGAAGCCAGAGATACCCACAATGCCCGGAAACGTTTAAAAGAGGGTGCTGTCCAAATTATAAAGAAAACACAGTTTTTAAAAGATCACGCAGGCGCTTTGGAAAAATGGACAGGTGATATCGCGGGTAAAGAATTAATTCCCTTGGTCATCACCAACTATCCCTTATTTTCCGGTGAGGCTTTTGATGGAATCCCGGTTATCGATTTTCTGCTGTTGGATGCCTATGTGGTTTCCGGGGGGCTAACGGATATGAAAGTTAATATTAGAACTGGCCACTTTGACGATAAGCCAACTAATGAAACCTTATTCTATCATAATGAAACGGATTTCGGTGCTAATCTGAAAAAGTATATGACCAAGCCGCCTGCAATAGAATTATTAAAATCTTCTTTTGAAATTCAACAAATTAAAATTACAACCGATCCGGAATTTTATTTAGTGGCGGAAACAGCAATTTATAAGTAATTAAACAGATACGCTTTCAAAATTCGCCTTCTTCGATTAATGCTAGTAATAGGTTTGCGCGGGCTTACTGTTCAGTATCCCGTTCAGTAGCAGCTTATTATAAGTGCAGCTGTCAGTTTTACTAAAGCAATCATGGTTCCGTCAAAATAATAGCCGGCGATGTAGATATCGTCAGTTTTCAGGGTATGCAAATTGGCGAATGGATAGCCACCTTCTTCTATGAATATTTGTTTCCGGCTGTTGAACGTGGCGCGGCGCGTTTTATCACACGCTACACCGCGAGTTACGTCCTTTGGACTAAACTCGCGGCAGCAACGTGGTTTTAGGATATGGTTTTGGTGTCACTCGCTTTTTAAACTTTTCACCGGGTTAGTTACAGCTACTTTTATAGTCTGATAGCTTATCACCAAAATAGCTATCAGCAGGATGACAAACACCGGCGATGTAAGCAGCCACCAGTTAATGCTGATATGATAGGCGTAACTGGTGAGCCATTTATTCATAATGATAAGCGTAACAGGGATGGCAACTACCGCTGCTATCGCCACCAGTTTTACAAAATCTTTTGCCAGTAATACCATCAACTGGCTCAAAGCCGCACCAAGCACCTTGCGTATGCCGATTTCCTTAGTGCGTTGCATAGCTATCAGGTGTGCCAGGCCATATAAGCCCAGGCAAGCCAAAACAATAGATAACACTGTGAAATAATTGAACAAGCGTATGGTGATAACATCCTTTTGATACACGGCATTAAACGCCTCGTCCATAAACTCATAATTGAAAGGATAATCCGGGAAATAACTTTGCCAGGCATTTTTAACAAACGAAAGGTCTTTCGGGCTCACTTTCACCAAAACTGCGCCCGGTTTGAATCCTTTACCTGTGTAAATCATTACCAGCGGCGCCACCGGGTTATGCATTGATTCGTAGTGGAAATTTTTAACCACACCTACAACATGACCCTTATGGTTCATTCCATCCATCGGCTGCCCGATAGCTTGTTTCCATCCCAGTTGCTTAACAAAAGCTTCATTCACTATAAAACCTTCCTGTTTATCGGTTACCATTTGCTCGGAGAAATTACGCCCCTCCAGCAACTGCATTTTAAGCAAGGGGATAAACTTATCATCAATAGAAAAATAGTTCGACATTAACTCCCGCTTACGGCCGTTGGCGGTAGTAAGCGTAGTTGATTTTGCCTGTCCCCCATTATCAACAGCCAGGCCGTTTTGTACCGAAGTACCTTTTACCTGGCTAATTTGCCTTAAAGCATTGTTAAATGCCGGTACACGCAGCAGGGCGACAGAATCATCGGGCAGTGATACAGTAAGCAATTGGTTTTTATCGTAACCGATGGAGCGATGCTGCACAAAGTTTATCTGTTTGTTCATGATAAAGGCCCCGGCTATCATTACTGTAGCTATTACGAACTGCGTAACCGTAATAACTTTACGCAGGGTCAGGCCTTTTGCCATGTACTTAAAGTTGGCCTTTAAAGCGGTAACAGGTTTAAAAGCCGAAAGCACAAATGCCGGGTACAAGCCGGTTAGTAAAGACGAGGCCAAAACTAACCCGCAGATAAATGCGAAAGTAGCGCCCGAACTGAAAAACGAAATTTTTATTTGCAGCAGGTTATTTAAAAGTGGAAGCAAAGCAAGGCTTAATCCGATGGCTATTACCAGCGCAATCAGGGTAACAAAAAAAGATTCGAACAAAAACTGGCGGATGAGGCTTGCCTGCAGCGCACCGTTTACCTTACGCACCCCTACTTCTTTAGCCCGGTCCGCCGCACGCGCAGTTGACAGGTTGATATAATTTAACAGTGCTATAAATAGAATAACTGCTGCCAGGATTGAAAAAATGTAAACCAGTTGTTTATCCCCTTTTGGTGTATCCCCCAACTTGCCAACGCTGAAATGCACATTGGCTAATGGCTCGGCATCAAACTCCATGGAATATTTAGTCGCACCAATTTTATTCAATTCAAGCTGAATGGTCTTCCTTGAAAATTCGGCCAGCTTCCTTTTGAAAGCAGCGATGTTAGGCTTTTGCTTAAACAGTACATAAGTGTAAACCGAAAAATCGTCTTCGAGCCAGCTGGTAGTTTTGTAAAACTCGGCAGGCAGCAGCACCGTAAATTTAAGGTCGGAATTTTCGGGTAAATCCTCCAGCACGGCGGCTACCCGGTAAGGCTTCCCATTGCAAATAATAGTTTTATTAAGCGCACTGCCCTTGCCAAAATATTTTATCGCCGTGCTTTTGGTGAGTGTGAGGCCATGCAAATCGGTAAGTGCATCAGCCGGGCTACCCTCTGCAAACTTGTAATCGAAAACATCGAATATATTGGCGTCAGCCGTATAGATATCATCTTCCTTAAATACCTGTCCGTTAAGTTTTATCACGCCTTTAGTAGGCGCAAATCGTACTGCGGTCTGTACCTCAGGGTAGCTTTGCCTTAGCGTTGTTCCAAGCAATTCGGGCGACAGTGCCATATTGATATTATCTTTCTCGGGCGTGTGCATCAGGTTGCTAACCCGCAGTATCCTGTCTTTTTTAGTGTTTGCTCCGTCGAAACTTAACTGGTAATGCACATACAGCGAGATGAGCAAACAAGCAGCAATGCCGATTGACAGTCCGCCGATATTGATAAACGAAAAACTTTTGTGACGGATAAGATTACGCCAGGCGATTTTGAAATAGTTTTTTATCATGAAGCGGGTTTGATTTGTTGAGACAAACTTATCCTTATGCTTCCATCAAAAAAATAGCCTTAACATTGATTAACAGTTATTTAACAAATTTTAACAGGGAGGTGTTCGAAAAATCAGAAAGTCGGAAAGTCAGGAAGAGGCTGCGGCAAAACTTACGAAGTTTTAAAAACTTCGTAAGTTTAAAAGGACGCTAAAACGCTTCCCCTATGTCGATAAACAAACCATTTGAGCCTTGTCTGCCAAAGCCGTAATCGATGGTAATGTTCGTATTTGATGTTTTGTTGAGCTTTAAACGCAGGCCGGGGCCGTAGCCGGGTTGTATCCGTTGCAGGCCGGTGCCGGGTGCTGCCGAGAATGACTCCCCATTAAGGAACACCACGCCACCAAGCAAGCCGTTATGGGTTATCTTAAAGCGGTATTCTGCTTCTGCGTATATCATTTGTGCACCGCGGAACCTGCCTTGAATATAGCCGCGTCCGGTTGCGGTATTGCCATCCCATTGCGTGCTGGGCAAATCCAGGTATTCGGGTCGCCCGCTCAGCACTACCCAATCGTAGTTCCAGAGGGCTAGTACGTTATCTGAGTTTTCGGGAATGCGGAAATACTTGCGTATATCCACAATAAGCGAACGCCAGGGTGTACTGCTGCCAAAAAATTCATAGTTGTCGCGATACTGGAGGGCTGCATAGCCGCCTTTCATGGGATTGATGCCATTATCGCGCGAGTCGAGCACCATATTAAGGGTTAACCCTGATGCCACCGTATGCGAACGCTTGCCGTATGCGGCATAGTCGTCAGGCGTTCCGTTTGTGTTGCCTTTATCTGAGATATTCCAATGTGAATCGAAAATATAGCCAAGCCCCATATAAAGGTTGCCGCTTACCCGCCTCAATACTGTTTGATAAAACTTCAGGTAGGAGTAATCCATCGGGTCTACATTCTTGATATTTGAATTACTGCCGAGGCCGTAGCTGCTTTGTGGGTATTTATAATACATATACTCCCCCACAAAATTGTAGTTGTTGTCCTTGCTCCAGATATTGGTTTGAATTGGCAGGGTAAACTGCTTGTTTTGTGTATAGGATGTACTGGCGATTACGGTTGAGATACGCGATTGTGGCGCTGTTTTGAAAATTGCATTTCCCGACAGCACCAAAGCAAATTTTGATAACAAAGTATAACCAATAGCCGGGGCTATCGAAATTTCCGGTTTGGAGGTAATGGTATCAACTGCGGGCGTTTCTTTACTGTGAAAGAGTTTGGACAATACATCGCCAATGTCTTTTTGTCCGGAGAGCGGAACTTTCGGCGGCCTTGCAAGTGTATCGATGCGGATGGTGTCTTTTACAACAGCATGATGTTTCATCGGGATCCTCTTAATAGGCACAGGGCTCTGCTGGGCTAAAAGCGGCGTTGCAATGATTGTAAGAGCAAAAAAAGTTAGAATAAAAAGAAAAATCCTCATGCAAGCCTGCTTACCAGGATGTTTAAAAACCTAACACCCTGCATATTAAATATTATTGATTCCGGTTTTTAATCGACTCCGAAAGTAATCATTCCGTTACAAAAGATATAACATTTTTTGTAGCGCCGGGTTTCCGGAAGTGCAAATTTAATATTACCGTAATATTTGATAATTATTTAGTGTGCAGCTTTTAGAAATCGCATTTTTGCAGCGCCCCTATTGCCGGGAATTGTCCCTAATCACAAACTATCAAATGGAATCAACCGCCATCCAGGACCCGAAACAATTAGTTCAAAAAACACTGTACGGGATTCTTTTCGCTATTAGTATCGGTCATTTTTTAAATGATATGATACAGTCTATCATTACCTCGGTATATCCGCTGCTCAAACAGCATTATAAGCTAAGCTTCTCGCAAATCGGCTTGATTACTTTCACCTTCCAGGTAACTGCGTCCTTGCTGCAGCCCGTCGTGGGGTTCATCACCGACCGCAAGCCAAGGCCGTTTTCGCTGGCTATTGGTATGACCGTTACCATGCTGGGAGTTATTATGCTTGCAAAAGCGCCCGGCTTTTTGGAACTGCTCGGTGCAGTTGCCATGATGGGTATAGGCTCTTCTATCTTTCACCCGGAGTCATCGCGTTTAGCGCACGTGGCGGCGGGCGGCAAAAAAGGTACGGCGCAGTCCATATTTCAATTGGGCGGTAATGCGGGCAGCGCCATCGGGCCATTACTGGTAGCTATTATCGTTGCGCCGTACGGACAGCAGAATATCGTTTGGTTTACCGTTGCTGCGGTGATTGGCATAGTTATATTAGGATTTATAGGCGGATGGTATAAAAACTACCTGGTTACGCATACTAAAAATGCTTCCGCTAAACAGGCCACAGCCCCGGTGACGGGCAGGAAACTATGGGCGTCACTTGGTGTGCTGATGATGCTGATATTCTCCAAGTTTTTTTACCTCGCCAGCATGACTAATTATCTTACTTTCTTCCTGATACATAAATTCAACGTCACTATACAGCAGTCGCAGCTCTACCTGTTTGTGTTTTTGGCGGCAGTGGCTGCCGGCACCCTGATAGGTGGTTTTATGGGCGATAAGTTCGGGCGTAAAACCGTTATTTGGTTTTCAATATTAGGCGCCGCACCCTTTACACTGTTGCTGCCCTATGTACCTCTCGGCTGGACGATAGTTTTGGCGATTATCATCGGCGTAATTATCGCATCGGCATTTTCGGCAATTGTTGTTTATGCACATGAGCTGATGCCCGGTAAAGTTGGCATGGTGTCAGGTCTATTCTTCGGTCTGGCGTTTGGTATGGGCGGCCTGGGCTCCGCTTTGCTGGGCAAACTTGCCGATAATACCAGCATTACCTTTGTGTTTGAAGTTTGCGCGTTTCTGCCACTTATAGGGATATTAACGGCCTTTTTACCAAATATTGAAAAGAAGAAATAAACATCGGACGAAAACTTACGAAGTTTTTAAAACTTCGTAAGTTTCTGACAAACCAACCTATTCGCTTCGCAGTGTTTTCACCGGATTGGCTAATGCCGCTTTGATAGTTTGAAAGCTAATAGTTGCAAAGGCAATCAGCACTGCAATCAATCCGGAAGCTACAAATACCCACGCACTTATATCTATCCGGTAGGCAAAAGCTTCCAGCCATTTGTGCATGGCTATCCAGGCCACAGGTGTTGCGATTAGAATCGCTATACCGACCAGTTTCATAAAATCCTTTGCCAGCAAGCCTACTATGCCGCTCACGCTGGCGCCAAGTACTTTACGTACGCCGATTTCACGGATACGGACTTGTGCAGTATAAGCCGCAAGTCCTAATAAGCCAAGGCAGGAAATAAATATGGCAATAGCGGCAAAATCAGTAAATAACGTTCCCTGGCGCTGCTCGCTTTGGTAAATGCTGTTGAACACATCGTCAAGGAAGGCATAGCTAAAAGGATACTGGCCATTATATGTTTTAAACTGTTTCTGGATAGCAGCAATAGCCTTAGGCGCATCCCTCGCCGTGGTCTTTACATACATCCTGTTCATAATAGCCGGAACATACCAGAATATCGACGGGGCAATTTTTTCTTTCATCGATGAATAATGAAAGTCTTTCACTACACCGATTATCGTACCGTTCCTGTCCTGCATCCTGAAACGTTTACCAACAGGGTTTTTAATACCCATTTGTTTTATGGCAGTTTCATTGAGTATAAAATGCAGGGAATCGGCTTTAGTGCCTGCGAAGGATGAGCCGTCTACCAATTTCATTTTAAAGAACGAAATCAAATCTTTATCCACCACTATAGGATGCATAATAACATTGTCCTTTGGGCCCTTCCCATCCCAATCCACATCACCGGTAAAGCCGAAGTAGTTAATAATGTTTTGGTTGGAACGGGTCACCGCTTTTATCGCCGGACTGGTCAATAACTCAGATTTTGCCGCTTCATAGTGACCGGCCATATCACGCATCCATAATGATATTACGTATTCTTTATCGTATCCTGCTCCCTGCTGCCGCACATACTTTAACTGGCTGGTTATAATAATAGTCCCGATAATTAAGATAATCGAAAACGAAAACTGTGTTACTACCAATATCTTACGGAACAAAACATCACCAATACCCGCTGATATCTTACCTTTGAGCGCCTTTAACGGTTCGAAAGATGACAGGAGCAGCGCCGGGTAAATGCTGGATAAGGTCAATGTTCCGGCTATTGCAGAAAATAAGGTCAGCCAGATGTGATAATCCGCCAGGTCAAAGCTCATTTGTTTACCCGCTATTTGGTTAAAGCCCGGCATCAAAATATATATGAGCGCGATTGCAAGCGCTGTCGCCATTGAGAACAGCAGTGCAGTCTCCACAATGAACTGCATAAACAAGTGCATTTTTGCAGCGCCTATAATTTTTCGCATGCTTATCTCTTTCGAGCGCAGCATAGCCCTTGCGGTAGACAGGTTTACATAATTAATACAGGCGATCACCAATATCAACACGCCGATGATAATGAATATCCTTACGGTTGATATACCGTTATCGCTCATATCAGCTTTATACAAATGCATTTTGGATAAGGGCAGCAGCAGGTATTCGGCATCGGTATCATCCGGTTTATGGTTTAGGTGCACCTGTCTTATCTGCACAACCAGTTTCTTTAAATCTGCATTGGGCTTAAGCAATAAATAAGTTTGGTAATCCAGGTAGCTGAAATTGTTGCTCCTGTCGTCGTGCTGGGCAAGTAATGCTTTAAAATGCCGGCTGATAGGCATCAGCATGTCGTATTGAAAGCTGGAATTTTTGGGGAAATCGGCAATAACACCGCTTACCGTAAAGTTGGCTTTTCCATCACCGGAAATTACCTTGCCAATCGGGTCGGTATCGCCGAAGAATTTGCGGGCGGTTTTTTGGGTGATGACAACCGACTCATCATCAGCAAACGGCTTCTTATTATCACCCCTTATCAAATTAAAATCAAAAATTGAAAAGAAGGATGGGTCGGCATATGTGCCCCACAAGTCGCCGAAAACCTTATCCTGGTATTTATAAAGCGAATAATCATAATTCCCGGTAAGGCGAACGTAGTCCTTTACTTCGGGTAAAGTTTGTTTGGAAAACGGCCCTATAGGCGCCACTCCAACCGTAAAAATTTGCCGGTTAACACCCGTACCGCCAAAAAGCTCCAGCCGGTAGATATCAGGTGTCTTTTTATGAAAACTATCAAAGCTCAACTCGTCCTGCACCCATAATAATACCAGGATGCCAATGGCTAGTCCGGCGGTTAAACCGGCAATGTTGATGAGTGAGTAAAATTTGTTCTTTAACAAATTACGCCAGGCGGTTTTGATGTAGTTTTTTAACATGATTGGAGGGTTGGTCGGTGGTTATTAATGGCTAATTATGCTTAAATACTTCAGCGATAAAATAAGGTTACAGGGAAAATAAAAATTCCTGCAATCAGCGCGACAGTGTCAAACCAATTAGACGAATATTACAACAACGTATCCTACCAAACCTTACTTCGCCTTCATAGCTTCTAATTCCTTTTCTTTTTGCGTTATCAAATTCTCAAGATATTTTTTTCGGTTTTCATCTTTAGCCGATGCAGTCATGTCTTTAATGACGGTTATCTCTGCTACCAGCAAAGCTTGTTCTTTTGCCGCGACGATGTCAGGTTGCACACCCTTGCCTTCCCAGTCGGCGTGCGTTATGGGATTGATGGAATAACTAAAAGGAATACCGGCACTAAAATGACTATTGATGCGATACGGTCGGGTACCGTGCGCTCCGCCCCCGGTGGCTTCCCCGATAACTGTCGCTCTCTTTTGTGCCTGCATATTGTAAGCAAAATCCTCGCCAGCCGAAAATGTATCGTGACTGACCAACAGGTAAAGTTTTTTGTCAGACAAACGGTTACCGGGAACTGCAGGGAGCGTCCAATACTGGCGTGTAGTATGTTCATCATTGTTCACCTGGTCGGTCATGTGGGTTTCATCTTTAAAAAAGTAGCTTTCCACCAGTATCACGCCGTCAGGTGCAAAGCCGTGATTATCGCGAAGGTCAATAATAATTGCGTCTGAATTGGCAAGCATCGCCATAGCCCCTGCCGCTGTTTCCTTTATCCAATCTCCCGGCCAGAAAATATTGAGCTTTAGGTAGCCTATATTCCCCTCAAATATCTCCAGTTTGCGAAAGGCGAAATTGTCACCAGCGCCCCGCTTGCGGAAGTCATCTATCACTTGCTGTGACGGAGGTGTGCCCGGCGCCTCCTCAGGGATAACATTAGCCGAATAATCTACCCCAAGGTGTCCATCGTGACTAACAGAGCGCAAGTCTTCAGAGAGCATTTTTGCCAATATAATCCCATTACTCACGGTATCATAGGCATGCGCCCGCATTCGTCTACGTACGGCGTCCGCCATCTTTTTCGCTACATCAGGGTAAACATAGTGGCTCTCTATTTTTGAGAGTAACGTATCTATGGCAGATTTCTTTTCAGTATTGGTTATTTGTTGTGCATAGGCTATGGATATGTTCAAAACCGTAAGAATCGCGAACAAGAGGATTTTCATACATTGTTTATAATATTTGAGTTTAAATATCCAGGGAATTATTTCGCTGTATTAGCTTCGTGGAAAAGTATCGCGGTTACGCATGGGGCTAACACACCCCTGTCCCTCTCAAGAGAGGAACCCACTACGCAGGCCTTTTATTTACTGCCAACTGCTCTTCTATTCCGCCTTTAAACTTTTAACCGGATTTACCAAAGCCGCCTTTATAGCCTGAACGCTAACCGTTGCTAATGCAATAAAAATAACGCCTCCATCAGCTAATAAAAACAGCCACCATTGCATTGGGGTACGATAAGCATATCCCTGCAGCCAGCTATGAATACCCACCCAGGCCAATGGCGTCGCTATAAGCAGCGCGATAATTATCAGCCTGAGAAACTGAACGGAAAGCAGCGAAAACAGCGAGCCCACGCTTGCGCCCAATACTTTCCGGATGCCCAGCTCCTTCGTGCGCTGCTCTGCCGTAAACATGGCAAGGCCCAGCAAGCCTAAGCACGATATAAAAATTGCCAATACCGCGAAAACATCGGCCAGCTTCCCGATAACCTGCTCCCCCGCGTATAATTTCTGATATTCTTCATCTACAAAATAAAATACCGGTGGGAAAGCAGGATTGAACCGCCTGGCCAAACGGTTGAGCGACGACAAAGCAACCTTAGTTTTACCCGGGCTTATCCTCACCACCAATACGCCGGATTGTTCATTTTCTCCCGCGGTGATCACCATCGGGCTAATCTCTTCGTGAAGTGAATGAAAATGAAAATCTTTTACTACGCCAACAATCTTTCCTCTTCTGCCAAACATGGTGAACGGCTGCCCTATCGGGTCTTTATAGCCGGTAACCCTGGCCGCTGTTTCGTTTAAGATGTAGGCAGATGTATCTGAAGGATAATCGTGCGAAAACTCCCTGCCGGCAACCAATTTAATCTTCATGGTTTTCAGATAGTCGTACCCTACCGACAGATTGGTGAAAAATATATTTTGAGTGGTGTCTTTATTTATCCAGTACACAGCGGCACTGCTGCCGTAAATATTGACTGGTTGTTTATTAATATGTGTTATCGCTTCAATACCCGGCAGTGCGAGCGCTTCATTCCTGAACGCATGATATTGTTTGCCGAGGTCGCCTTCAAGCGGTGAATAAACCAAATTGGCTTTTTCGTAGCCCAGGTTTTGCGAACGAATGAAGTCAATCTGCCGTGAAACGAGTATAGTAGCGATGATAAGCACAACCGACATGGTAAACTGGAAAATAACCAAAGCCTTGCGCAGCCCCGCGCCACCGGGTGTTGCGGATAGAGAGCCTTTGAGAACTCTTATAGGATTGAAACCGGAAAGCACTAATGCCGGATAGCTTCCTGCTAACAAGCCTGTAAATAAGGTTAAACCTGCAACGCCAGCTAAAAATGCCGGACTATAAAAGGGCAAAGTTAATTGTTTACCAGTAAGCTGATTAAAGTAGGGCATCAGTAATAATACTATCACCAACGCGGCGCTAACTGCCAGGAAAGTAACCAATACCGACTCTATAATAAACTGAGTTATCAGTGAAGTACGGAGTGCACCCACCGCTTTGCGCACGCCTATTTCCCTCGCGCGTTTCATCGAGCGGGCCGTGCTTAAATTCATAAAATTTATACAAGCCATCAGCAGGATGAAAACGGCCACAACGCCAAACAAACGCACCTCTTCTATCCTTCCGCCGGAAGCTTTACCGCCTTGCAGGTTGCCATGCAAGTAAAATTCCCGGAACGGTTGTATCGCAAGGTCAATAATATAGGTGCTGGTTTTACGGTCGACGTGACTGTATTGATCCATAAACCGGGCAATCTTTTCATTAACCGCTTCGGGATTTGCATCCGGCCGCAGCATTATAAATGTAGGCGGCCCCTGGTTGCCCCATTCCCGGGTCCAGGTATTTCGGGCCTGGAAAAATTGCCAATTGGTGAGGAAATCAAAGTGTTGTGATTCGCTCGCCGGCAAGTCTTCAAATACTGCTGTTACTTTAAAGTCTGTCGAGTTTTCATAACGGATAGTGTTGCCAATGGCTTTTTTCGGGCTTCCGAAGAAATCAACCGCCATTTTTCGCGATATGGCAATTGCTACAGGCGAGTTTAGTGCGCTGCCTGCGTTCCCCTCCAGCAATGGGCGGTTAAACATCTTGAAATAATCCGCCCCGGCCGAATTTCCCTGTTCTTTAAGCACATGCTCGCCCACCTGGAAAGTACTGGTCTCTCCAAACGCCATAGTGGTGGCATATTGTACTTCCGGCATTCCCCGCTTTAATGCGTCGGCCAGCACACCCGGCGTGTCGTATGAACCTTCCAGTTTGTGGTCGACCAAACGGCGCTCATAAATACGGTAGAGGTTTGAAGGCTGCGCGGAATCAATGTGATATTCATTTGCAATCCATAGATAAATAAATATGCTGCAGGCCAGGCCCGTAGCCAGGCCGGCAACATTGATGAGGGTTTGTATCTTGTTATACAGCAAGCTGCGCCAGGCTACTTTTAAATAGTTTCGTATCATGATTAGTTCATAGTTAATGGTTCGTGGTTCATAGCAGCTTCACAAAACTGCCTACTGCCTACTGCCTACTGTAAACTGCTCCTCCTACTCCGTCTTCAAACTCTTCACCGGGTTCATCAAAGCTGCTTTAATGCTCAGGTACGATATGGACGCGAATGCTACCAGTATTACCGCGATAAACGGAAATACGAATAACGTCCAGGTGATATCGATGCGGAAGGCGTAGGTTTCAAGCCAGCGATGTGCTGCGTACCAACCTGCCATGGCTGCACATACAAATGCGATAAGAATTAACCTCGCAAAATCGGTATATAAGAGTTTAAGGATAACATTTACCGATGCGCCCAGCACTTTACGTATGCCGATTTCTTTTGTACGCTGTACAATAGTGTACGATACCAGGCCAAATAATCCCAGGCAGGCAACAAAAATACCGATGCCGGTAAAAGCAGCAAACACTTGTCCGAATTGCCTGTCGGCGTGGTATTGCTCGTTAAAATGCTGATCGAGGAAGAAGTAATCAAACTGGTCGCCGGGGAAGAAGGTTGCCCAGTTGGCTTTCAATGCGGCTATAGTTTGCGGCAGGTTAGCAGTGCTTATTTTTATTGAAACATTACCCCTCACATCGGGTATGCATCGGAATATCAGCGCATCATAAGCATCGTGCAGCGATTGCTGGTGGTAGTTTTCTACCACGCCGATAATAGTGTAAACATCGCCCCAGAAATCGATGCGTTTACCTATAGCCTGTTCCGGTTTGGCAAAGCCCATTGTTTCGGTAGCTTTTTTGTTCATCACCACGGTGTGCGGATCTGTTGTTAAAAAATCCTTTGAGAAGATACGTCCGGTTATCAATTTGGCGCCAAATGCTTTTAAATAATCAAAATCGCCTCCGATAATACGGTATTGCTTGCCTTCTGATTCGGGTGTTCCTACCAGCTTGATGCCGCCGGCATTCCAGTCAACTGCCTCACCGGGAATAGACGTTGAGACTGTAACGCTTTTAACGGCTGCATTACGCAGGCTTTCGTTTTTAAACGAGCTCATGCTACGGTAAAAAGAGTCGACCTTGGCTAAGGGCGGCTTTATAACTAACGTTTGGTTTATATTGATACCAAGGCTTTGTGTTTCCATAAAATTCACCTGCTTATAAACAGTAAGCGAGCCTATCAGTAAAAATATAGAAGCGAAAAACTGGAATACCACCATCCCTTTGCGCAGCAATATGCCACGCGGCGAAGCTGATAGTTTACCCTTCATCACCTCAACCGGGCGGAAATTAGAGAGTACGATGGCTGGATAAAAGCCCGAAAAGAAAGAGCCTAACACAAATAATGCAATCACTCCCAGCCAAAACGCAGGTTCCGCCAGCAAAGTAAGACTTAAATACTGACCGGATATGGCGGAAAATACGGGTATGAATATTATAATAAGGCCGATAGCCGCTACTATCGCCAGGCCATTCAGCAGCATGGCCTCTATCATAAACTGTGAGATAAGCTGACTTTTTGCCGAGCCCAACGTTTTGCGCACGCCAACTTCTTTAGCGCGGCCAATACCGCGTGCTGTGGCCAGGTTGATATAATTTATCCAGGCGATAACGATTACAAATATGGCGATACCCATCAGCAGGTAAACAGATTTTCCATCACCGTTAGGTTCAGCTTCCAGCATCAGGTGCGATTTAAGGTGAATGCTTTCCAGCGGCTGCAGGTAATAAGTTGCGCCATCGCCCGAGCCTTTAAACTGCGCATATTCTTTATTTACATAAGGAACAAATTTTGCCTGCAAGGCTTTGGGGTCTGTTCCCGGCCTTAGCAAAAGATAGGTTAAGCAGCCATCATTACGCCAGGCATTGTCGATGTCGTTTTTAGGCCCTGCAAATTTCAATAAAGTTGCGTACGACAACAATACGTCCGATTTAAAATGGGTGTTGGCAGGATAGTCCTTCATAACGCCGGTAACTTTAACCGGCTGGTTGTTGTAACCAAAATCAACCAGCTTGCCAATAGGGTTATCTTTACCGAAAAGCTTTTTCGCGCCCGACTCGGTCAGTACAATTGAAAATGGTTCTTTTAAAGCCGTCTTCGGGTCGCCGCTGATAAGCGGGTAGCTAAAAACGTTAAAAAACGATTGCCCTGTAAAGTAAACCTTCTGCATGGTTAGCCGCTGCTCCTGGTATATTGCCAACACCGAGCCTGCCCCTACTATTTTTACGTAATCTTCTATCTCCGGGAAATTCTGCTTGAACTTCGATCCTACGGCAAAAGCACCGCCTGCCCATTGGGTGCTTAGTTTCCCGTTATTAAATCTATCCTGCCCAACGCGGAAAACGCGCTCTTTTTTGGCGTGGAAATCGTCGTAGCTTAATTCAAATACTACATATTGAATTATCAGCAGGCTCGCTGCCATCCCGATGGCCAGGCCAACGATATTGATAAAAGAGAAAGCCTTATTCTTTTTAAGGTTTCTGAATGCTATCAGCAAATAATTTTTTATCATGATAAAAGATTTGATTGGGCACTTACTAAAATTGTGCCGTTTTTATAATTTGTTAATTGTCAATTATTTATAATATATGCCTATTTAACGTACGTTCGATTGTGATATAAAACTGTCCGCCTCCGTACAGTGATAACCGGAACCTGGATTAAGTGGATTTTAGGGATTTTGACAGATGCTGCCGGGATAAGGATTATAAAATATTACAAACCTTGTCACCTTTTTAATTTGCATCCGTCTTTAATCTGTAAAATCCGATTAATCCCGGTTCGTCTTTAATCCGTAAAATCTGATTAATCCAGGTTCATTTGCATCCGTATTAATCTGTAAAATCCACTAATCCCGGTTCTCTTTAATCCTGATTAATTTTTTTCACCTGAAAATCAGCCAATTATATTTTTAATCCTATTAAATTAGGAATAATCCTAATCAATTAGTTGCAATACTAATAAATTAGTATAACCTTTACAAAAAAATAATACCATCATGCAAAAATTGGCGAAAAGAGAAGAACAGATAATGCAGGCAGTGTGGCAGCTTGAAAATGCTTTTATAAAAGAAATCATTAATGAGCTGCCCGACCCTAAGCCCCACTATAACAGCGTAGCAACAATGGTTAAGATATTGGAAGATAAAGGTTTCCTGGGCCATGAAGTAATCGGTAATATTTTCCGCTATTACCCGGTAGTATCAAAAGACACTTACCAACAACACGCGATGAAGGACATTGTTAAAGATTATTTCGACAACTCCTACCCCAGCATGCTTGCTTTTTTTGCTAAAGAACAAAAGATATCCGAAGAAGAACTGAACGAAATTATAAACCTCATTAAATCACAAAAGAAATGATACCATATGTACTGCACGTTGCCGTATTGATATCGGTTTGCCTTATTTTTTATAAGGTACTGCTGCAAAGGGAAACATTTTATAAGCTGAACCGCCTGGTGCTGGTTTTTTGCCTCGCCCTGTCGTTTACATTGCCGCTTATACCAATTCCGCAGCAATGGGCTTTAAGGAACAGTCCGGTAAGACAATCTGTCGCCCCATCAAAGGAAGACGAACTGATAATCGTAAACGAAAATCAGGTTATCACCTTGCCAAAACAGGAAGCAATAAAAACCGCCCCTGCCCCTAATCTGCAAAGCGAACCGCAGCTAAAACCGGCAAACCACCTGGCATCGGTTAAAACACCCGCGCCGGAAACAAGTACCCCCTTATGGCAAACTGCAGTTAAATGGCTCTTTTATCTATATTGGATTGGCGTAGCTGCCTTTGGTTTGAACCTGCTGCTACAGATAGTGGTATTGTTGTACCAGGCTTATACCAAACCCGTGATAAGGGATGGGAGGTTCCGCATTATCGAGCTTAGCGGTGATAAAGCCCCTTGTTCTTTCGGCAACAACATTTTCATCAACCCCGAAAAATACGACTGGGATACCTACAGCCAGATTTTACTGCATGAGAAAATACACATACAGCAAGGGCATAGCGTCGATATATTGATTGCTGAACTTGTTTTGGTGCTGCAATGGTTCAACCCTTTTGCGTGGTATTACCGCACCGAACTTGAAAAAAACCTCGAATTTTTAACCGACGATGCCGTGCTCGGCCATAAAGATATTGAGCGCGAAAGCTACCAGATGAGCCTGCTGAAAGTTTCGGCGCCGCACCTGTCGCTGGGCATCACTACCAACTATAACCAATCATTACTTAAAAAACGCATAGTTATGATGAACGCTAAAAAATCAAACCTGCATATCATGTGGAAGTATTTCTTCCTGGTGCCGCTTATCGGCATTTTGGCCTGTGCACTTAATAATCCTGTAGCCTACAGCCAGGCATCTGCCAAAACCAAAGCAAAAGCAAACAGTATCCGCCATCATCAAATCGACCGCACCGAGGGAGTTTGGTTTGCTACGATAAAAGGCGAAAAAATAAACATCGAGTTTAGAGGAAACGAAGACGACGAGCACAATTGGTCGAACAGTAATACCTTCCCTATAAGCGATTTCCCAAACCTGCCGCGAAGCGGGAAAGGTGATTTTACACTAAAGCGTGAAGCCGGCTCGGTTACTTTTAACGGCAAGTTTGAAGGTAACGAAGGTTATGGACATTACAAATTTACTGCCGATAAAAGCTTTGTTGAGTACTTAAAACAACAGGGTGTCACCGAAATGGACGGCGACGATGACGATTCCTTCGCTTTCTTCACGATGAATGTGAATAAAGAATACATAGCCATGGTAAAGCGAAACGGTTTTAAAGAACTGTCAAAAAACAACATCATATCGATGGCGGCATTAAAAGTTGATGAGCCGTATATCAAAATGTGGAGGGCTAATGGCTTTAGCGATATCACGCCAAACGAGCTGGTATCGGGCAAAGCCATGCATGTTGACGCGGCTTATGTAGACGAGATCCGCAAAGCCGGATACAAGGATATCACCTTTAACCAGCTCATCAGCTTTAAAGCGCAGCATATAACCGGCGCATACATAGCCAGCCTGAAAAAAGCAAAGCTAAAGGACGGAAAAGGTGAAGAAGACAGCATGCCATCCGCAAACGAGATATCGAGCTACAAAGCCATGAATATCGATTCCAGCTTCGTGCATTCGTTCGCTGCCATCGGTTATAAAAACATTTCGTATAACCAGCTGACTACTTTAAAGGCGCTGCACATCACACCCGAATATGTAAAAAGCTTTAGAGAAATAGGCTATAATGATCTGACTGTAAACCAGCTTTCATCGTTCAAATCGCTGGGCATTACCCCTGAATTTATAAAGGGCTATAAGGCGATGGGCTTTAAGGACTTAACACCAAATAACCTGGAAAGCCTAAAAGCACTTAACATCACACCCGAATATGCCAAGACCTTTGAGGCAATTGGTTACAAAGACCTGAGCGTTAATCAGCTGTCGACCATGAGGTCCTTAAATATAACGCCGGAGTTCATCAAAAGCTATGAGCCGTTTGGCTTTAAAGATTTAACGGTAAATAAGCTCTCAACGCTAAAATCACTAAATATCACCCCAGACTTTATCCGTGGCTTCCAGGCGCTGGGCTTTAAAGATTTATCAGTAAATAACCTGAGCTCGTTGAAGGCCTTAGGCATCACCGGTGATTTTGTTAAAAGCTTTGAGAATGCGGGATTGAAAAACCTGACCGTTAACCAGCTCAGCTCCCTAAAATCAATGAACGTTACGGCCGAAAGCGTAAAAGGTTTTAAAAACCTGGGCTTTGAAGATATCAGCGTAAATGAGCTCACATCGTGCAAAGCGCTTGGCGTAACCCCGGAGTATGTTAAGGAAATGCAGGATAAGGGCTTTAAATCAAACGACCTGGAAAAGTACGTAAGGTTGAAAACAGCCTTTAATTAAGTGGTCAGAGATCAGAGGCTAGAGATTGGTTAAAAAGTGCAAAAAATCTGTAACCTTTTATTCTGCCCGAAGTATTTAAAGTTGATTGGCCATATCGAACAATACACCAATGAACTAATGAACCAGTGAACAAATGAATAATTCAAATCCATAAGTTATGAAACTTTCAAAAACATTTAAACCCGCATACATGCTGGCGCTATTAAGCGGCGTGGTATGCTTCATGTGCAATCCCGGCGCTATGGCGCAGGTGGTTGTGGTGGCTAATCCGGTGGTAACAGTAAATCCGGTCGTTAATCCAAGGGTTAATGTAAATGCGAATCCACAGGTAAATATTAGTCCAAACGTCAATATCAATCCGCAGGTAAGCGTTAACGCCAATGTTAACCCGGTTGTAAATGTTAGTCCGAATGTTAACGTTAACCCAGTCGTAAATCCCAATATTAACGTTAACCCCGATGTAAATGTGGACGTTGACCCTGAAGTAAATGTGGATATCGACATCAAGGGCGACCGCAACGAAGGCAGTTGGTTCGCAACCATCAAAGGAGATAAAATCCGCATTGAATTCCGCAGCGGCGATGACGAAGAACACAACTGGAACAGCAGTCAAACCTTCAAAGCCAGCGATTTCCCTAACCTGCCTAAAGGCGGCGAGAAGGGCGACTTTACCTTAAAAAGAGAAGCCGGCGTGATGGTGTTCAACGGCAAGTTTGACGGGGACATGGGTTTCGGCCATTACAAATTTACGCCCGATGCATCATTTATGGATTATGTAAAAAGCCACGGCATTACTAACATAAAAGACTACCATGCATTTTCATTCTTTGTTTCTGATGTTAAGAAAGACTATATCGGGATGCTGCAACGCGTTGGCTACACCGACCTAACCTCGAATAACGTAATCGCTATGTCGTCGCTTGACATCGATGAGGCGTATATCAACAGCTTTAAAACAGTTGGCTATAGCAATATACCGTGCCACAACATTATTGCCATGAAATCGATGGGCATTACCCCTGATTACATCAAAGGCTTAGCGCAAATCGGCTATAAAGATATCCCGGTACATAACCTTATCGCCATGAAATCGATGGAGATTGATGGCGCATACATAAAAGGATTTGATGATATCGGGTATAAGGCTATCCCGGCAAACCAGATTATTGCTTTTAAATCAATGAATATTACGCCTGGTTTCATTAAAGGTTTTATGGACATCGGCTATAAAGAAATCCCGGCCCACACAGCCGTAAGCCTGAAATCCCTGGACATTACACCTGATTATGTGAGCGGATTTAAAAAATTAGGCTTTACCGACATCCCTTTGAATGAGCTGGCCGGCTTAAAGTCAACCGGTGTGACGCCTGAATATGTGGCTTCCATGCAGCAAAAAGGCTTCAAATCTGATAACCTCCGTAAATACATGCAGCTGAAAAACTCGTTTGACGACGGCAAATAAATCAATCATTATGAAAAAAATATCTATTGCATGCTTGTCGGTTTTGGCCCTTACGACAGCATTTATAGGCAGCGCGTCTGCCCAGCAAAAAGCAAAGGCCAAAGCAGAGATTAAGGCTGCCACAAAAACAGCCGCTAAAACTGAAAAAGACGGTGACGACGATTGGTCGTTCGGTGGCAACCGTGCGCCAGGCACCTGGGACGCGGTTGTAGAGGGCGACAAGGTGAACATTCAGTTTTATGGCAAGCACTGGAGCAATGGCCGCGATTTCCCGGTTGCCGAATTTGGCAAGCTGCCTGAAGGCAACATCAGTGAGTTTAGCCTTACCCGCGAATCCGGTAAAATCACATTTAAAGGTGTATTCGAGAGCCGTTTTGGTCATGGCAGCTATACTTTTGATGAGAATGCCCAATTCAAAGCCTACCTCCAACAAAAGGGTTACACAGGCCTCGACAATGAATTTATGATGAATGTATTTTTTACAGACGTCAATAAAGGCTATTTCGATTTCCTGAAAACAAACGGCTATGCCAGCATATCCAACGAGCAGTTTAAGGATTTGGTGGAGCAGAATATGAGCCAAAAGCTATTAGCTGACTATTTCGACCTGATTAAAACAGAAGGTTATGGACATCAATCTCTTGAAAAACTGGTGGAGCTGCGCGAACACGGTGTTAGGCCTGACTTCATCAGGGGCTTTCAGCAATTGGGCTTTAAAAAAATCAGCCTCGACCAGGCGCTTGGGCTGCGCGACCATGGTGTAACCCCGGCTTATGTTACCGAGTTGAAAAAAATGGGCTACCCTGACATGACGCTGGATAAAGCGCAGGACTTACGCGACCACGGCGTAAGCAGCAAATACCTGGCCTCGCTGCAAAGCCTTGGCTATAAAGATATAACGCTCGACCGTGCGCAGGAATTACGTGACCATGGCGTTAGCGCAGATTTCCTTACTCGCATGCACGATATGGGCTATAAATTATCGCTTGAAAAAGCACAGGAGCTAAAAGACCATGGTGTAGGCCCCGACTTTATAAAAGGCATACAAGCGCTTGGCTTTAAAGATTTATCACTCGAAAAAGCGCAAGAACTGCGCGACCATGGTGTTAGCGTTGCCTATATACAGCGTGTAAAAGGTAAGAACCTGGCAAACGTTACTACTCTTGATGACTATATCAAGCTGAGAGATACAGGATTTTAAAAACTATTGAGTTTTTTTTATATAAATAAGGAGCAAATTGGGCATACCCGGTTTGCTTTTTTTGATTTATGAAAACCTGCTAACTAAAAAAAGCGTTAAAAAGGTTATTTTAGCAGAAATTCGAACCAAATGTTTTTTGTACTTTCAAAGGTGCTGTTGATATTCATACTGCCATTTACGTGGATATTGGCTTTTTCTGTCGCAGCCCTGGTAACCCGGAATCCAAAGCGTAAACGCCGTTTTTTTATTACCAGTTTTGTTCTATTACTTATTTTCTCAAGCCCGTTCGTGATAAACCAATTCGCCAGGCTTTGGGATATAGAATCCGTCCCCTTAACAAAAAAACAATATAGCTGTGTAATAGTCTTAGGCGGATTTGCCGGCGTCGATGCCAAAGGTGAAGGCCTTTTTAATGAGCGCGCCGAAAGATTCATCCAGGCGGTAAAACTGGTAAACACAGGCAAAGCAGCTAATATATTGATGTCGGGCGGCAATGGATTGCTGCTCGCAGGCGAGTTCCGGGAAGGTGCATGGGTAAAAACACAACTGCAGGAATTTAAGGTACCCGACAGTTTGGTGATTGTTGAAAACAACAGCCGCAACACTTACGAAAATGCCGAATTTTCAAAAAAAATGCTAATTGAAAAACATCTGCAGGGGCCCTACCTGCTGGTTACATCGGCATGGCACATGCGCCGTTCGATGGCTATCTTTAAAAAGCAAGGCTTGGATGTTATCCCCTACCCTTGCGACTACATACAGGGCCGTGGTAAATTTTCATTCGCCGACTTCATCCCCAGCGCCGACCCGCTCAGCGACTGGAATTTATACATGAAAGAAGTTTTCGGCTCCATCGCTTATCATTTTAAATAAGAAATGACTTACTGTTTAGGAATAAAAGTTAAAGAAGGCCTGCTCGCCCTTGCCGACACACGGATTACATCGGGTATAGATACCACCATAAAAAAGAAAATCACCATTGCGCAAAAAGATGGTGGCTCTCTTTTCATCATGACCAGTGGCCTGCGTTCCGTGAGGGACAAAGCTATTACTTACTTTAATGAGCAGCTTGAAACAAAAAGCTATAACAAACTTTACAAAGCAGTCAACGCTTTTGGCGAACAGGTAAAGCGGGTAGCCGATGAAGACCGCACCACACTGGAAAGAGCCGGATTTAAATTCGACCTGAATACCATTATAGGCGGGCAGTTGGCGGATGACGATGAACACAAGCTGTTTTTACTCTATCCGGAAGGCAATTGGGTAGAGCTTGGTAATGGTGCGCCGTATATAATCATCGGCAATGCAGGGCACGGTAAGCCAATATTAAACCGCATCATCGATGAAAATTCGAGCCTGAGATTATGCCTTAAAACCGGGTTTCTTTCTTTTGATTCTACCAGGGTAAGTTCAAACAATGTCGATTTCCCTATCGATATTGTGCTTTACAAAAATGATAGCTTCCACATGGTTGAGAAGCGCTATGAAAAAAAGGATCTCGAATACATCTCAGCCCAATGGGCCGAAGAACTGAAAACCGCCCTCGAAAACATCGCCGAAGGCTGGATGGATGATGTGTTTGGGGAGTTATAGTTGGTTGTAAACGTTGTAACAGTTGTAGATGTTATATTAGTTTATAAAAATCGGCCTATGCTTTAACCGGGCAGGAATGTGCTTAACCACTACAACTTTTACAACATTTAAAACTACAACAACTAAAAATGAAATTCAACGTCCTCACCCAAATGGAATACACCTCAGCATCTCCGGGAACGTTGATATTGAATATTCATGCGCAACGGACGCCTCATCAAACGGTGATAAGCGAAACTTTTGAGATAACGCCATATATTAAGATAGAAGAATTACAGTCAATAAATAGTAATAACCGGGTTGTAAGGTTTGAAATACCCGAAAACAGCGCAATAACCGTAACCTACAAAGCCACCATTGATAATTACTGCGAGATAAAAGACTATAGCAACCTGGTTGAAATCCCAATCGCCCAAATGGACAGCGATGTATTGCCTTACCTGTATCCCAGCAGGTATTGTCAAAGCGATAAGCTTTACCGGCTGGCGTACAATCTTTTCGGGCATATTATTAACCCTTTTGAAAAGGTTAAGGCTTTAACAGGTTGGATAAACAAAAACGTGCAATACCTTAGCGGCTCGACCAATGCGCAAACCTCTGCCTATGATACGGTTACCCAGCAACAGGGTGTTTGCCGGGATTTCGCACATTTGGGAATAGCGCTGTGCCGGGCGCTAACTATACCGGCCAGATATTTTACAGGGTATGCCTATAAATTAAAACCGGCAGATTTTCATGCCTGTTTCGAGGCCTATTTGGGTAATGAATGGGTTTTGTTTGATGCGACCGGACTCGTGCCACTAAATGGCTTAATCAGAATAGCCACCGGCCGCGATGCAGCAGATACGGCCATTGCCAATATTTTCGGCAACGTTATCTTCACGTCAATGCTGGTAAGCTGCGATCTTGCTGAAGAAGGATTTACTCCCTTTACTTATGAACCAGCTCAATTGAAGGGCCTGACCTATTTATAAATCTAAATTGGCAAAGTAACGATTTGAAATAAGTGATTAAAGATTTAAAAGACGTCGCGGGCAGATTCGAACTGCCGTGTGGGGTTTTGCAGGCCCCAGCCTATCCTCTCGGTCACGCGACATTATAATTGTAAAAACTATTTAATCACTTACCAGGGAGACCGGGGAACGGTTTTATAACCTATCTTTCTCCGTTCGGAACGGAGGAGGAGTTAGCACCTTGTGTTGTATGTGTTAAGTTTCATTCAGCAGCCCTACCTAAGAGATTTCACCTTCTTAGTTTCGGCTAATGAATGTATATACTTTTACCACAGGTTGCTAAGACGTCACAGGGCCTTTTCCCTCGGTCTTTCTGGATAAGCGAAATAAAGAACGACTTTGTTAATGCAAACATACAGATAAATTCTATAAATCCTATAGACATTATATAAATAATGAAAAATAGTTTGTAAACTACTAATAATCAGCAAAATAATTTTTAAATAAATCACCGAAAAATAGAATCCACATAATTTACATCAAACACAATACCTTCTATAGTTGTTGATGTTGCATGGTCACTATAGCTTCACACAAAAAATTCCAATTTCTTCCATTCCTCATCAGCCTGCTGATTACGCTTGCCATCGGTTTTGTAGCGTCCTTATTTACCCGTCCGCAAATTGCCCGGTGGTACAGCACGCTTAACAAACCATCCTTCAATCCGCCAAACTGGTTATTCGCCCCGGTCTGGACAGGCATCTACATTATGATTGCTATTGCGGCCTACCTGGTTTGGAAACGGCGTGATAATACCCGTGAATATTCATTCACAGTATCCATTTATTTTATACAACTGGCGCTAAATTTTTCATGGTCGATAGTATTTTTTGGCTTGCATGGTATCTGGCCGGCGCTTATTGTCATCCTGCTGCTTTGGGTGAGCATTATCCTCAATATACGCTGGTTCAATAAGTTTAGCAGTACCGCCGCATGGTTGCTTTTGCCCTATTTAGCTTGGGTAAGCTTTGCCAGCCTGCTTAATTTGAGTATTTATTTGCTGAACCGATAGCTTAAAAAATGTATTTTTATTGCATCTATTCTATTTATAATGAAGAAACTCTTACTGCTTCTTTGCCTGTTTACTGTATCAGCAAGCTTTACTTTTGCCGATACCATCGCCATTAAACATTTTGTAATTAAGGAAAACCCGTTTGCCAAAAGCGAAGTCGCTGTTGTTGCCACAGATACTGCCGGCATAATCCAGGAAAACGTAAACGGTGTATTTACCTTCACGATGAACGGCTTTGAAGAGCAGCTTGCCTTCGACAAAGGCACCGCATTCTATCGCCACAAAATTGATAAATCTACATTCTTGTACGCCCGCCACCAAAATGACAAAGGCTCAAGCGGTATACTCTATTATATATACAAGCATGACGATAAGCTAAGCCCCCTTCACATTAGCTGGATATTATTACTGGCTATACCCTGTGTGCTGGTGCTGCTGGCGTATATGTTCCGCAGGTTTATCATTATAGCGATTATTATATTCTGTATATTCCTGTATTTCAATTACCACAACAACCTAAACATGTCGACATTTTTTCAAAGTATTATCGATGGTTTAAAGAGTATATTTTGACACGATTTAAGGATTGGGGAGATTTCCAGGATTAGGAAATGGGATTAAGCAGTCCAACAGTGAGCCAGGTTCGTTTACCAAATCCTGCTAAAATCGGTAAAATCCGCTTAATCCCGGTTCCGGTTCGCGGATTAAGCTGCGCTATCCCTCAACGCTTTTATCCTGTCGTGAGCGGCTTGTATGCCTTGCTGCTGCCTGCGTATGATGTCGCTTACTTCAAAAGGTAATTCATTGTCACCAGATTCAAGAGCGCTTCGGTAGGCCTTTTTGATGGCATCCTCACCGCGCTCACATTCTGCTAAAATGCTTTTTCTGTCATGCCCTGTAAATGTGGCTTTAACATCCAGCCAGGCACGATGAATAGCACCGGTTGCGCTGGAACCCGTCTCCGCTTCAGCGCCCGACTCTCTTACGGCGGCCGATAGTTCTGTAGAATAATCGCGGCTTTCCTGCGCATATTGGTTAAATATGCCGCTTAGCTCAAGATCGCCTTCGCCAAGGTCTTTGGCTGCTTTTTCAAAACCCGCCACGCGGTCGTTGTTAATTTCGATAAGATCATTTAATACATCGATTGATTTTTCAGTAGTTTCCATGGTATTTGTGTTTTGTTGTTCAACCATCATTGTCGATGGCCGCATACCTTTCAATAAATATGATGCCAGTCTTACTTGATTAATAAATTATCTTTATAAGAAATAAAATATTGCTAATAAAAAAGACAGTCATCTATTTAGTCCTTAAAGAGTTACTCAAAACCGACAGGAATTCTTTTAATTCTATATCATTCCTGGTTTTTCATTGCTTATTTTTGATGATAAGGTTTAGCCATCTGATATGTCTGTTTTTGAGGGTACCGTGGAGAGAAGCCTGTCTGCCGGCATCTGCAAAAACAAACACCGCGCTATACCTGTATTACTATCACCAATACCAAAAAATATGACCAATCCACTGCAGCTAAGCCTCACTAATGAAGAAGGCAAAAGAAAAATTATTATTGCGCCGGTTTTAGAAAAAGTCGACAAAAAGCTGCATCCAACGGGTGTTTACAAGATATTTAAAGATGCTGTAGGCGATGAATCACAGCTTTTTACCGAACCGCTGGAAACCCTTGCACCTAATAATGATGTGCCGGAACATCTAAATCCAGATTACCTGGGCGAAATTATTTTCGACGGCCTCTCCCACTGGGCCTACCACGGCGATATCCTCAGCCTCGACGAGCAAAAACAAACCGCAAATTATATAATGAAGTATTAAGTTTAATTAGTGAATTAGTGATTGAAGAATTGCAGGATCGCTATAACGTTGAATTTTTCATTGTCAAATTTTCAAATCAGCGCATCCTCAAATCATTTGCACATCGCACATTTGCATATTCACACATCAATTCATCTCCCCTTAAACACCTTAAGCTTTGGCGCTGTTCCCTTCCCAACTTTCTTCTGATTAGTTCTTGCTACAGCTTGCCCGTTTCGCGAGCCGGAGTGGCCGCTGCCGGCTACCGTGGTAACTACACCTGCAGGCGTTATTTTACGGATAAGGTTATTATTTGAGTCTGCTACATATACGTTACCCATCCCATCAACTGCCAAACCGGCCGGTCCATCAAATGACGCCGCTGCACCTGTGCCATCGGCTGCACCGGCAGTGCCACTTCCGGCAAGTGTGCTTACTGTTCCATCTGGTGTTATTTTACGGATAAGATCGTTAATACCATCGGAAACATAAACATTGCCCGACGCATCAACCGCAACACTGTTGGGAAAATAGAAGGTCGCCCCGATTCCGGGCCCGTTCACAGCTCCGGTATCACCGGTACCGGCAAAGGTATTTACTACGCCTGCGGATGTTATCTTCAGAATGCTATTTTTAAGGGCATTAGCCACAAATATATTTCCCGCAACATCCGCTGCAACGCCCGTCGGGTTGCTAAAAGTGCCTGCATCTCCTATGGTGCCACCGTTACCTGCAAAAGTACTAACCGTACCATCAGGCCCCACTTTGCGTATTAAATTATTGCCCGCATCAGCTACATAAACATTTCCGGCTGCATCAAGCGTAATACCCTCGGGGTGAAAGAATGCAGCCGTAGCGCCCGGGCCATCGGTATAGCCGGTACTGTCGCTCCCGGCAAGTGTTGTTACTACCCCGGTAGGCGTAATTTTACGGATTCTGTCATTACCTGCATCACCAATATAAACGTTTCCTGCGGCATCCAGGGCTATACCTGTCGGCTGGTTAAATGTAGCTGTAGTACCGGCATTGTCTAACCTTCCCTGCTGACCGGTCCCGGCCAATGTGCTTACTACGCCGGAGGGACTTATTTGCCGGACCATGTTATTGCCGTAATCGGCCACAAAAATATTTCCTGAAGCATCAACGGCCACCCCAGCCGGACTATAAAACGACGGCAGCGTATCCGGAACCGTCGGACCTGTGCCCGTACCAGTGCCTGTACCGGAACCTGTGGTATCTATCAATGAAACTCCCGACTGCTTTGGTATCAATTCCTTCTGGCAGGCCGAAAACAGGCCGGCAATCAGCATTAATAAAAGGAAATTAAAAAGGCGTTGGGGGTATTGGTGTTTCATCGGTATAAATGTAAGGATATGTTGGTGGATTTTTGAAGTAGATTTTTTGGGGAATGGTTTAAATATTCAAAGTCTTTAAACGCAAGAATGCGATCTGTGCTAATGAATTTTTCTCCGCGTTTCATCAAATGTAGATGGGCATAATGTCTTTAGCCTATCTACAAAAACGTTCCAAAAACGGGCAAAATGCGTTTTGCCTGTAACAAAAAAACTATCGAAAACGGGCTAAAGCCGTTTTGCCCATCTACAAAAATGCCCCTAAAACGGGTCAGAACCATTATGGTCGTTCGGTCTAAAAACAGTCTCAGTTAAACCACAACGAAACAACAGGGCATTTTTCTGACTTACTTCCCTGCTTTTGCATTCGGAAAAATCAAAAAAACATCAAAGAACAAATTTGGGATTAATCAACAAAAGGCAATTTAAGACAGGGATAAGGATAAATATGCCTGCGGAAACTACTGATTAAATACCGATAGACGACTGTCTTCCAGAGATAAACAAATATACAAAATCCCTGCCGGATATCACGCATAAACAGCCAAAATCCCGCATTAATTCCGAACGCTATCTGAAAGGTAAACGCAGAAAACCGGCACACAGTATGTCCGAAAAAATATAGTTTTAAAAGCGCTGAAAAGTTAAAATCCGGCTATAAATTTGGTTATAAACCTAATTTTAAAGCCTGATTTATGATTCCTGAAAACAAGAAAACAGCTGTTATCAACGCGCTTCAAGCCACCTTTGGCACCAGCGAAATTGACGACATGCGGCAACTTACTGCGGGGCTTTCCACGGCGATAGTGCTGCGCATTGTCGTTCACGGAAGAACCTGCCTGCTCCGTATCATAACCCGCACTGATGCCATGAGTGCGCCGACGCTCGAATATGCTTGCATGCAGGCTGCCGCCGAGGCCGGAATAGCCCCGAAGGTTTGGTACGCCAATGTAGAAGAGCGGATAGCTATAACGGATTTCATCGATACAAAACCCTTTCCGCTTGATAAGGCGCGCGCTATAATGCCGGCGTTGCTGAAAAAGCTTCATGCGCTGCCCCCGTTTCCATTTCGTATCAACTATTTGGATTCTATGGAAGGTTTTATTCAAAAATTCCAGGCGGCTAAGCTAATGCCGCTGAACATAACGGATGAACTGTTCCGCATTTACAACCGGATAAAAAACATTTACCCGCGCGATGGCAGCGAAATGGTCGCCTGCCATAACGACCTCAAGCCTGAAAATACTTTATACGATGGCGAAGGACTTTGGCTGGTTGACTGGGAAGCTGCATTCCTGAACGACCGCTATCTCGACCTTGCCATAGCAGCAAACTTCCTGGTAAAGACTGACCAGGATGAGCAGGTATACCTGGAAACCTATTTCGGCGGAGTAGTTACCGAATACCAGCATGCCCGCTTCTTCCTGATGCGGCAACTGCTGCATTTGTTTTATTTTATCACATTCATCCTGTTTGGCAAAAAGCCCGAAGATGCTGACCTTAAAAGGCCCATTCCGCTATTTTTTGCCTATCATGATGGCATCCGGAATGGCGATATCACCTTCGCCGATATGAATTCAAGAATGCAATACGCATTAGTGCACATGGAACAATTCAGGCAAAATGCAAAGCTTCGGAGGTTTGAGGATGCGCTGGAGATTCTGGGTAAAGGAAACAATTAAAAAATATCGTCATTGCGAGCCGGTTTGCTTGCAAACCGGTTCGAAGCAATCTCTGCGCCATACTGCACCAAACCGGAGCGCACATGGTTTCCTGTCCGCCGGCATACAGGTAGTCGCGCACATTAAGGTTTTAATCTGTCCTGCGCAGAGATTGACTGCACGTGGCCTTAAACGTTATGAGAACCTGTCAGCCAGCTGCAAGGAAACCATCCGCATTCCGGTTCGGTGCAGTATAGCGCAGAGGTTGCTTCGAAGTTCGCTGCAGGCAGCGCACCTCGCAATGACGAGTTGGTTGGTTGATGTCGGCTGTTTACTCCTCAATCAGCTTATCGTAAAGGTCCAGCCATTCGGGATTTAACTCCTCGATTAATTTAATCTTGGTTTTCCTATTGCCTGCCTTTAGAGTTTTCTCGACACCGATGGCTTCTTCTATATGAGGGTAAAAACAATACACCAACTTTTCACAATTATATTTTGAAGTAAAGCTACCCGGATAGTAATGCGTTTTATGTTGCCAAACCCTAACGATAAGTTCTGAAGTTACGCCAACATAAAGTACGGAGTGCCTTTTGTTGGTCATTATATAAACACATCCGCCGAGGATAAATAACATAGTGCAAAATAGTAATTATCTAACTATCTCATCCGCGAAACGTCATTGCGAGGCCGATTGTTCACAATCGGCTTCGAAGCAACCTCTGCGCCATACTGCACCGAAACGGAGCGCATAATGGCTTCTTTTCCGCCGGCATCCCCGTAGTCACATGCATCAAGGTTTGAAGCTGTCCTGCGCAGAGATTGCTTCGAAGTTCGCTGCAAGCAGCTCACCCCAACGACGTGATTGATTGAAAGCATTAAACGCCAAAGGCGTCACAGTTCCCTGTAACGCCTTTGTTCATAGATAGATATAGCGTCGCTTATTTGCAGAACAACACTACATTCGGTGTCCAGTCATCATTGTATTCGCCGGTGGTTAGCTTGCGAATGGTGTTTAACGACAATGCATAAGCACAAGACGGCCAGGTAGCAAACGCCGGACTGATACCAGCCGCGGTAGCAAGATTCAATTGCGCCGCCGCACCTCTCGGTACATTGCCCGATGGCAAGCCACTGATACCACCGGTAGCATTTGAAGAAATGCTGAGGTTCCAGCTGCCTATCAGCTCGTGGTCTACGGTGTAGTCTATATGGGCCTGTGTTTTCACAGGGGTACAGCCGCTGCCGCCGCCTGCATAAAGTTCTTCCAGCTTCACAAGACTTACCTCGTTCCAGTTGTTCACATAAATCTGGGCTACCAATGCCTGTGTTTGCAGGTTTGGCGATGCCGGATTTGATGGGTCATCGGTAGTTTGGAACTGGACAAACAACATCTTGCCATTCTTTTGGTCGGCAGCGCTTACCGCAGCGCCGGCTGTTTGACCAACGCTTGCATCGCCACCTGGTAAAATGGTGTTAGTATTCAGGTAGAATAATGAACCGTAAAAACCGTCATCAAGCGCAGGTTGATCAACCCTTACCCAGCCGTCTGCGTCAGGATGCAGCACATGGTCGGCAATAGGCAGTGGATAAGTATCGGCTGGTATGCTATCAGGCGCCGAAGCCGGCTGACTGATATCTATTACCACATCCTGGAACGCCACGCCACCATGCCAGGTAATTTGACGGGTGGCCACTTTAAGCGGGGTGCCTTCCATTTGTGCGGCGGTTATTTTGGTAAAATTCACATTATCCAGCGAGTACAGGAAGCGGTAATACAGCGGGCTACCTGGTGCTGTAGGCACGCGTTTGGTGGCATAGCCACCCAGCTTCACAGAGCCAAAAAATCCATAACCAGGACCGCCTGCACCAAATTTAGTGGCGATAGTTTTACCTGAAGCATCTATATCAGATGTAATGCTGAAGTTACCAACTTCGGTAAACCATGGCCAGCCGGTATCAACCGGACCATTCTTTACACATAGCTTCACACAGAAGCAATTATGGGCGTTATGCCTGTCTGCCTGGCGGCCGCGGGTACGGTCTTCTGCAAGCAATACTGCGCCTGATGACGATTCAATCCGGAAATAATAATCCGGACCGGCAGGCCATTCCACATTCAGCCATGGCGAAAGCAGCGTTTTTCTGAAATTATCGCCCGGATATATGATGGTAAACTTGCCGTTTCCATCAGTATAAGCATTGCCAAGGCTATCGTCTTGTATCAAATCTACATCGTAAGCAAACACACGTACTCCGCCTATTGGCTCACGGGTTTCACAATCGGTAACTATACCGCAAACTACCCATATATCAAAAAGCGACAATATGCGGCAAAACCATTTTGGATCAATCCGGTATTCAAAATAGGCATATTGAGCATCGCCTTTGTTACCCTGCCACATTGGCTGAAAAGTGGTGATATGAAACTGCAGCGATACTTCCTTTTTCGGGCCCGGACCAATTTTTATCGGGCTGTTGCCGCAATACCAATCAATTTCCAGCGCGCCGCCATCATAGCCGCTGCGCTGGCCCAGTTCTACTTCAAAATTGCCGTTATCCTGCAATTTACCTTCGGCGATAAATAATTTTTCTTTCGAATTCAGCTCATCGGCGGTTAACTGATGAAAGGTTTGCTTAGCATCGGCCACAGCCAGGAGTGTTTCACGGCTGTCGGGAGCCGGCTTGTAAATTTTTACGGAGGTGCCGGTTACGGGCAGCTCGCAATCTGAACACAGCAAACCGCGCAGGTTGCCTTTGATAATGAAATTCATGGTTTTGGTAGATTTAAGTACAACAGCGCCTACTCTTTGCTTTTGGATTTTCGGCATTAGCTCCAAAACAGCAGCAGCTGAATTTTAAAATCCAGCGCTTTTGTTAATCCAAAGTTTCGGTTAATTAAACTATAAGGCAAGGTTGCCAGCACGTAACATTCCCTGTAGTTGTACGTGATTGAATTGCGTAATTAAGGATAGGAGGAGTGCGTAAAACTACTGGAGGAGCTCCATGTTGATGGTTCATAGTTCATAGCCGCTGCGGTAGGTGGCTATCTGTCGCCCGGAGACGCGAAACATCGCGTCTCCTACGAGTCAGCGATTGAGGGTTTCGTAGGAGACGCGATGTTTCGCGTCTCCCGCAGGACAGGTCTTCGTCATATCATAATATTACAGCTTCCGTGTTAGCTCTGTGCCCTGCTCTGCTATCTACCACGAACCATTCCCCATAAACTAAAACGGCATTCCGACACCAAAATTCAGCTGCATAAAGTTATAAGTATCACCGGTGTTGGCAGCTTTGTAGCGGGCTTTAAAATCGCCGGCCTTAAACAGCTCGCCGAAGTGGTTTATCAGTACCCATGAGTCGGATCCGGTAAATTGTGGGTCCTTAAACTTAAACGCAGCATCCAGCCTGAACACGAAGAAAGCCAAATCGAAACGCAGACCTGTACCAATATCCATCGCAGTAGATTGCAGCAAATTATCGAGCCTGAATTCGGAGCCAGGCTGATTGGGTTGCTTGTGGAGGCGCCACACGTTACCGGCATCTATAAATACAGCTCCTTTTAGCTTTGAGCCAAAAAAGTCGTCGGCGAGCTTGTAGCGATATTCGGCATTGGTAATAATTTTAATTTCGCCGTACTCGTCCAGGTATTTCAGCTTGGCACGCAGCAGGTCGCCGGCAGATGGTTTTAGCGGGTCTCCACTTGAAGGACCATAGAACGTAGCGCGGTTAAATTGTCCCGGCCCGAGGGTGCGCGGCAGCCAGGCACGCATGTCATTTGCTCCACCGGTGTAAAACTCTTTTTCAAATATCCAGTGCTGGTCATCGCTATTACCGTAAGGCACACCTATGCCGGGGTTAATACGGAAGATAAATTGCCGCTCGCCGCCCAGGCTTCGGTAAATACGCAAGTCGGTTTCCAGCTTGGTATATTGGGCAAAAGGATAGCCGAAAATGGTACGGTTGCCCGCGGTGTCGCGTTTGGTCTTTATGATGTTACTGAGCAGGCTCAATGAATTTCCTCCAATATCGATACTTCCCCTAAAATAGGTAAAGTTACCAAATGTATTTAGCCGGTCGGTATTTAGCTGGTAGGTGTACTGGCTCCCTATGCTAAAAATTGTGCGGCCAATTAAATAACTGTAAGCATACAAGTTTTTTTGTATCAGTTCACGCTGTGCAGCAGTGTCGATTTTACCGCGCGAATATTCAAAGCTTATAGGAGTAAAAATGTGCAGCTTGTGCGCGGTTTCGTAAAAATCGTAGGTGACGGAGTTGGTAAAACTCTCGCGCGATACCAGGCTTTTCTGGTAAAACAACTGGTAGTTACTTGACAGGGTGGTATGCGGCACGCTGTATTTACCAAAAATCGGTAACGTAAACCCAGGGACTATTAGCCTGGGATAGATAATGCTTGCGCCCACTCGCAAGTCCTGGTTTTGCACGGCGGCATGATTAACAGTGCTGCTGTTGTTATCAAACAAAACGCTCCAATTAGTTTTTATTTGCAGGATAGCCGCATTTTTAAATACGTTTCTGTCGGTAAACGTATTACCGAAGTTATAGCCAAAACGTCCGCCATTAAACAGGAACTCCCCTTCCACCCTGTCGCTAAATTGTTTTAGCGGCGTAATATCTATGCGCGTATTCAAGCGGTTCGTGCTATCCGGCAGTTTGAAATAAGTGGGGTTAGGCACATTACGGAACACATTAAGCTCAGACAGTCGCGACGTGGTAAGTGTTTGTTTATCAATATCGTACCGTTCGCCTTTTTTCTGGAATATATAATTGGTAACGGCATGCGGGTTAAACTTCCCCGAATAATCAACATACCTGAACTGTGAATCCACTCGTATAGTATCGGCAGTGCCTGTAGTGCGGCCGGTGCTTTTTGTAAGGGTTATCACAGTATTGTTAATAGTGTAAATGGGGTGTGAAGATCTGCCCGGTGGATTATCGATAATCATCTTAACATCAACCACGCTGCTGCGGAAAGTGGTATCAAACACGTAATTGATATACTGGCGGTAAAAATCGTAGTACCCGTTGCGTTTCATCACCAGGTAAAACTCGTCACGGTCATAGGCCAGGCTGTCGGTATCAAACCTTCCTCCCGGCTGCACATGCGAAAATCGCGGGCGGTTTACCCGGTACAAATCCCTCACCAACGGGTCGGCAATGCTGTCCTGTAATTTACGTATCCGGAACAAAGGTCCCTCAGCTGCTGTGAAGGTTAACGTGGCTTTTTTCTTTTTGATTTGGATAGAATCGGTAACCCTAGCCTTCAGATAACCCTTATTTTGCAGGAAACGCTCTATTTGTATCCTCGAAAATTCCACCAGGCCACTATCCAGTATAGCCGGCGGCTCGCCTATATCGCGTTTGCCGTTTTTGCTGAACATGTAGTAAAACTGCAGGTTGATAACGTTATTGGGCTGTTGGCCCTTATCTACATATAAAACAGCGGCATCGGCAAATTCTTTATCAACCCCTTTGATCACAATTTTGCGCACCAACGACTCATTACCCTTAAGCCGGCGCGTTAAACTGCAGCCACTGCCGATAAACAGCAGCAAAATACTTAATATTGTAAGGCGGGAACTAATAGGTTGTATATATGCTTTCAAAATCTCAAGTCAGTTTACTAAAATCCTTACAACACAAAAAAGAGCGTAAACAGAACGGACTGTTTTTGGTAGAGGGGCACAAATCCGTTGTAGAATTTATCAATTCGGATTACCGTATCGATGCCATTTACCACGCTGCTTCGTTCGACCCAAAAATGCTCAATTTATCCCGAAAAATAAATTTATATAATATTTCTGTTACAGATATTGAGCGGATAAGCAGCCTGAAAACCCCGCAGGAGGTAATCGCGCTCGTGCAAATTCCGCAATATCCGATGCTTAATAACCAAAAGCTGAAACAAAAGTTCTCTTTAGTTTTAGATGGTGTGCAGGATCCCGGCAACATGGGTACCATCATCCGCACCGCCGACTGGTTTGGCATCGCTGATATAATATGCTCTGACGATACTGTTGACGCATACAACCCTAAAGTGGTACAGGCCAGCATGGGCTCGCTGGCGCGAATAAACGTGCATTATACTGATATTGAAACCGTTCTACCGCAACTCGATTTACCAATATATGGGGCGATGCTGCAAGGCGAAAACATTTACAACACCCAATTTGGCAGCGAGGGTTTATTGGTTATGGGTAACGAAGGTAATGGCGTAAGGCCTGCCGTAGAGCGTTTAATAAGTAAGCCGGTAACCATTCCAAGGCTCGGAAAAGCCGAGTCATTGAACGTTGGCATAGCTACGGCGTTATTTTGTGCAGAAATAAGCAGAAATAAACTTGGCAGGCAATAAATAATTGCTATTTTTGCAACCTTGTAAAAAAAGGTCGAATGGCCGAGTGGCTAGGCAGAGGTCTGCAAAACCTCCTACAGCGGTTCGAATCCGCTTTCGACCTCGGGATTAAAGAACATTAAAAATTAAAAGCCATGGGCGTTACTCGTTTAAAAAGAAAAGACAGGAGAAATAAAACTACTTCACGCTTAGAAGTACAATTTTTAAAATTGGCTACCAACATTGAGCCGGGAAGCCGCAGTGCAGAGAAAAAAGGCAACCAGATAGCTTTAAACAACGAAGTTTTAGCTAAAGCCGCTGCTGCAAAGTAATTTTTATTTATAAGATAATGTGGAGACGCAATATTTGCGTCTTTTGCAGAATGATATGAAATCCTGTTGGTTTATGCTGACGGGATTTTTTGTTAACTACAATCCACCGTCATTGCGAGGCGCGTTGCTTGCAACGTGCTTCGAAGCAATCTCTGCACCATACTGTAATGGAGTTTTCGTGTTGTGGTTTCCGGGATGCAGGGTGCAAGGTTCCCACAACGTGAGGTTCCGTTGACTATCCTATGCAGAGGTGGCTTCGTTCCTCGCCACGACGTGCAGGTGGCTCTATGCCATCTTCAAAATCCTCTTATTTATCCTCCCAATCAATCCCGGCCCTTCATAAATAAAACCGGTGTACAATTGCACTAAAGAGGCGCCCGCATTTAATTTCTCGATAGCATCATCCGCGGAATGTATCCCCCCCACCCCTATTATAGGGAATGCGCCGTTTGATTTTTTATGCAGATAACTGATAACTTCTGTTGAGCGGTTAGTTAGGGGTACGCCGCTTAATCCCCCGGTTTCACTTTTTAATGCATCAGGTGATACCAGACCTTCACGACTGATAGTCGTGTTTGTGGCGATAATACCTGCAATACCCGTTTGCTGCACTATTTCGACAATATCATTCAGCTGTTCATCTGTTAAATCGGGCGCTATTTTCAACAGGATAGGTCTACTGATGCCGTTTTTTGAATTTCGCTTTTGTAAGGTATTAAGCAATTCCATCAGCGGCTCTTTTTCTTGTAACGCACGCAAGCCGGGTGTATTGGGCGAGCTCACATTCACCACGAAATAATCAACCACATCAAAAAGGCGATCGAAGCATTTGATATAGTCGCTAACCGCATCTTCATTAGGTGTAACCTTATTTTTACCGATGTTACCACCAATAATCAATCCTTTTTGCCCGGCCTTTGATTTGCGGAATGCCGCCAATCTTTCAGCTACTACATCAACGCCAAGGTTATTAAAGCCCATACGATTTATCAGTCCGCCATCCTTTGGTAACCTGAACATACGTGGTTTGGGATTACCGGGCTGCGGCAAAGGCGTTACCGTACCCACCTCCACAAAACCGAAGCCAAGGTTGGCCATCTCGCCCATCATCTCGCCGTTTTTATCAAAACCAGCTGCAAGGCCGACGGGATTCCTAAATGTTAATCCAAACACCTCGCGCTTAAGCTTATCGTCTTCCACATCCCATATTGCACGACTCAAAGCAGCCCCGCCCGGGAACCGGTTAAAGCGCTTTAAGTTAGCGGTTACCCAGTAATGCACCCGCTCCGGGTCGAATTTAAAAAGCAGTGGCTTGATGAGTTGATACATGCTGCGAAGGTAGGATTTTTGGTTCATGGTTCATAGTTGATGGTTCATGGCCGCTGCAAAAAGCTTCACCGATTTACAAAGTCTTGTTAGTTCATGGTTCATAGTTGATGGTTCATGGCAGCTACAAAAAAAGCTCCACACTATTGCCGCCAAGTTTCTATCTTAGCAAAACAACCATTAGCCCAATTCCGGCTATGAACTATGAACCATCAACTATGAACTCCTGCCTATGAACTCCTCCTCCCGCCGCTCATTTATCAAAACCGCTTCCGCAGGCACACTGGCTTCTATGGCTTTATCACTGCCGCAGATTGTTAAGGCAGCCGTGGCCGAAAGCGGCTTCAAAAAAATCAGCCTCGAAAAAAACGATGTTATCCTTTTCCAGGGCGACTCCATTACCGACTGGGGCCGCGACCATAACAAAAACAAACCAAATGATACCGGTACACTTGGTACCGGCTATGTGCTGCTCACAACTGGGCAGCTGTTAATAAAATACCCGGAACTGAACCTGCAGATACACAACCGTGGAATCAGTGGCAATAAAGTTTACCAGTTAGCCGACCGTTGGGATGTTGATGCGTTAAACATCAAACCAAATGTGCTAAGCATCCACATCGGCGTAAACGATTTTTGGCATACCATCAGCAGCGGCTACACCGGAACCATCGATAACTACATTAACGATTATCACGCCCTCCTCGACCGCACCAAAAAAGCGTTGCCGAATGTAAAGCTGGTAATCTGCGAGCCATTTGGGGTGAGAGGCGTAAGTGCCGTAAATGATAAATGGTATCCAACGTTTGATTTATTTCGCAAGGCGGCAAAAGATATCGCTAAAGAATATGATGCAGCTTTTGTACCTTACCAAACAGCATTTGATAAGGCGCTTGAACTTGCGCCTGGTAACTACTGGACGCTGGACGGGGTGCACCCAAGTATTGCCGGCGAAGCATTAATGGCAAAGACCTGGATGGAAGCAGCAAGTTAAGTCATATTTCTATTTAAGACACTTTACAATGCATATTAAAAATCTAATTATAATATTGGTTTTGATTACCAGTTTGAAACTTGATCAACAGGGGGAAGATATAACAGGAAAATGGGTAGTTGATGCTGTTGATGTCAAGATGCCCGGCCTGAATCCAAAAGAAAAAGAGGCGCTAAAACAACAGTTTGTACAACCATTTACTAATGCGGTTTTTGACTTCAAGCCCGATCATCACGTTACCCTGTCGGCCCATTTGAGAGGTATGCCAAAACCTGACTCATGGGAATACGATGCGGTAAAAAGATTGATAACAATAAGAGAACAAAGCAAAGGGGCAATAATGAAGATTCATGTAACCGAAGAAAGGGGCGTTACTTTTTTTAGTCTTGCAGAAACTCCTGCCATATTAAAAGTTCATAAAAAATTGGATTAGCACATGTCCTTTATTTTGTTGATGACTTCAAAAAGCGGTTTATTAGTTATCTAGCAAGCACCTTCTTATTAACCTGGCGACGCAAGCCTTTCACTTTCAACTACAACCTTCCCCCTAAAAATCGTATCTTTGCGCCCGAAATGATAGCGATAAATAACCTTACGTTCGAGATTGGTGCGCGCGCCTTATATGATGAAGCTAACTGGCACATTAAACCGGGAGAAAAAATCGGCCTTATCGGCGCAAACGGTACCGGCAAAACTACCCTGCTTAAAATTATCGTAGGCGATTATGCCCCTACTTCAGGCGCTATATCTATGGCTAAGGATTTAACCATAGGTTACCTTAACCAGGATTTGCTATCCTATTCATCCGACAAAAACATCCTGCACGTGGCAATGGAAGCCTTTGAGCGCCAGAACCAATTGCACGACGAGATAGAAACTATCCTTAAAAAACTCGAAACCGATTACACCGAAGACCTGCTGCATAAGCTAAGCGATAAGCAGCATGAGTTTGAGGCGCTTGACGGTTATAACATCGAATACAAAGCGCACGAAATATTAGCCGGTCTTGGTTTCACCGAGGCTGATACGCACCGTAAACTAAGCGAATTCTCGGGCGGATGGCGCATGCGCGTGATGCTTGCCAAAATACTCTTACAGGCGCCTGACATCCTGCTGCTGGATGAGCCTACCAATCACCTTGACTTGCCTTCCATCCAATGGCTGGAAGATTACCTGAAAGCTTTTGAAGGCGCTATCGTTATCGTATCGCACGACAGGTGGTTTTTGGATAAGGTTATTAACCGTACCGTTGAATCGCGCAAAGGCAAGCTGACTGTTTACGCAGGCAACTATACCTTCTATTTAGAAGAGAAAGCCCAGCGCGAAGAAATACAACGCGGTGAGTTCAAAAACCAGCAATCAAAAATAAAACAGGAAGAACGCCTTATCGAGCGTTTCCGTGCCAAAGCCTCCAAAGCAAAAATGGCACAGAGCCGCATCAAGATGCTGGACAAAATGGAGCGAGTGGACGATGTGGATGATGATAACCCAACCGTAAACTTCAGCTTCCGCTTTTCGAAGCAATCAGGCAGGCATGTGGTGACTTTGGAGCATATCACCAAAAAATATCCTACCATCGATATTGTTACTAATGCAGAAGCAATAATTGAAAAGGGAGATAAAATTGCACTGATAGGCGCCAACGGTAAAGGTAAATCAACCCTGCTGCGCATCATTGCCGGCGCCGACCATGATTTTACAGGTAAAGCCGAAACCGGCCATAACGTAAGCCAGACCTTTTTTGCACAGCACCAACTGGAGGCCTTACACCTGGAACACACTGCCTTGCAGGAGCTTCAATCATTCGCCCCAAAACATACGGAAACAGAGCTGCGCACCATACTGGGTTCGTTCCTGTTCACCGGTGATGATGTGTTTAAAAAGATAAAAGTACTTTCGGGTGGCGAGAAATCACGTGTGGCGCTGGCAAAGGCGCTTACCGCGGATGCCAATTTCCTGGTGCTGGATGAGCCCACCAACCACCTGGACATGCAGTCGGTTAATATATTGATACAGGCGTTGCAGCAATATGAGGGTACACTTATCGTCGTATCGCACGACAGGTATTTCCTTGACAATGTGGCCAATAAAATATGGTTTATTGAAGACCAGAAAATAAAACAATACCCTGGCAATTACCGCGAATACGACGAATGGTCTGCAAAACGCAAGCTGGAGAATAAAAACAGCACGCCTCCTCCTCCAAAAAAAGAAGAGAAGAAAGAAGTTGCTGCTGCTCCTGTTAAAACACAGCCATCGGAAAACAAGCACCAGCAATTAAAAAAGCTTAACCAGGATTTGAGCAAGATGGAAGATCAGATTGCGTCGCTTGAAAAAGAAGTAAAATCCCTGGAGGCTCAGCTGGCTGATGACAAGCTTTATAACGATGTGGCAAAGATGAAAGAGATTAACAACAGCTACGATAAAAAGAAAATGGAGCTTGGCCATGTGCAGCTACAGTGGGAGACACTGGCAGAGCAAATAATGGAACTGGAAGCGTAGTTGAATTTCGGAAGTGCTCCACCGCTAAGCGAAGGCGGTATGCCGTCGGAATTTCGATTTCGGAATTTTTTCGCTTTCTGAACTACCCCACCCGTGGTTTGTGTCTTCACAAACCACATTTTGCGGCTACCAGGCAAAGGGCTACATATTTATAAGCTGTGCTAATACAGCCGATTGGTGTGATGATTATATTTGCCTTATGAGTAAGAACAATACTTGGTTTATAGGCCTAATCGCAATATTATCCTCACTGCTTGTCCAGTTTTCCTCCGCCCAACCTTATACCGACAGCGTTTACCGCCACGAAATAAAAAGCGTTGAGTTTTATAATACGGCCAAAAAAGCGTCCTTCCCCATTATTCCGTTAAACTCTGCTGAAACGGTAACACTTGGCTTTGATAACCTGAAAGGCGGCACCGTTAACTATCATTATACTATCGAGCATTGCGATGCATACTGGAATTCCTCCAACATATCCACCGCCGAATACCTGAAAAATTACAATGATGACCGGCTCGACAATTACAGCTACTCTACGGCCACCGTTCAAAAATACACGCATTACGAGCTGAAGCTGCCTAATGAAAATATCGCCCCAAAAATTCCGGGTAATTATATTTTAAAGGTTTATGAAGACAGCGACCCGACAAAGCTGGTGCTTACCCGCAAGTTATATGTGGTTAACCCTAAAATTAGCCTGGTTGCGGAGGTTGTGCCATCAGTTGACAATTCAACCCGGCAAACCAACCAAAAAATAAACTTTACGCTTGATTACGGCAGTCAGCGGGTGCAAAACCCAAGCCGCGAAATCCGGACGCTGGTGATGCAGAACAATCGTCCGGAAACGGCTATTATGAACACGCAGCCAACTTATATCCGCGGTTCGCAATTGATTTACAGCGATGTTACCATCAATGATTTCCCGGCGGTGAATGAATTCCGGCATTTTGATACGCGTACATTGAAGCTTAACTCTCAAAACATACAGCATATTTACCGCGATACGGCTAACACTGTGCTGATGTTGACCGACCCAGACCGCAGCCGGGGAAATTACACGCTGGAGTACGATCTTGACGGCAATTATTACATCCTAAACCAGGACGGGACCGACCCGCGCATAGATGCTGATTACGCGCACATGCTTTTCAGTCTTTCCACACCCAGGCAGCCCAATACCGGAACCCCATATGTTGTGGGCCGGTTTAATGACTATAAGCTAAATGCCGACAGCAGGCTTCAATTTGATGCCAACCTGGATAAATATGTCGCCAGCATATTTTTGAAGCAAGGCGTTTATGATTACACCTATGTTTGGGTTGACAGGAAAGACAAAGTTGATATTACTGCCCTTGAAGGCAGTTATTTTGAAACCGAGAATGAATACCAGGTATTGGTTTATTACAAACCTGCTGGTGCAAGATGGGAAGAATTGGTTGGGTATAGGGTGTTGAGCTCGGTAAAGAAATAATTCCCCTTCCAATTGACCCCAGAGGGGTCAAATATTGGTAAAAAATAGCCCTGGGTAATTCGTGCCGTAGGTACGAAACCCCGCATGCCGGTATTAACGGGATAGGTTGCGTACCTACGGCACGCTAAAAATTCCTTCATCTATTTCTACCAATATTTTGCACCTAACGGCGCTGCTCTTTGTTTAAAATGATTTTATTTATATAAACCAAATCTACCCTCTCAGGCATATCTCTATCTGACTTCCGGTGAAAAACTCTCGTCCAATATTAATCTACCGTTAATAAATTCCCTAAAGAAGTAAAAAAGGCTGTCTTTTCCCAAAAAACCGCCCTTTTTCGAAAACTTTTAGCTTAGTTATTTGATTATATTTAAGGACTCTATAACAGCTAACTTTTGAAAAACTTATACCCTTGGAACGATTTGGACGAATAGCCCTTAAAACCATACTTTGGATAATCGGTAGTGTACTTTTTCTTGTATTGCTGATAGTCGTTTTAATACAGGTTCCAGCCGTTCAGAATTTTGTAAAAGATAAAGCCGTTTCCTTCATCCAGGGAAAAATCCACACACCTGTAAAAATTGGCCATATTAGCCTCGGTCTGCCTAAACTGATTGTACTCGAAGACGTTTATTTTGAAGATCAGCATAAAGACACCCTTATCGCAGGCGAAAAGCTTAAGGTCGACATCAGCATGTTCGAGCTGCTTCACCACAAAGTTGAGGTAAACGAAATTAACCTGCAAGGCATCACCGCCAACATAAGCCGCGGCGCCGACAGCGTTTTCAATTTCGACTACATTATTAAAGCCTTTGCCGGAGAGCAAAAAAAAGAGGTAAAACCCACCGACACGACCTCCACCATGAAATTTTCGATGGATAAAATCATCCTCGATAAAATAAACATCAGCTACAAGGATAAGACCAGTGGGAACGACGTAAAGTTTATCCTCGGACACTTTGATACCAGGATTAAGGACTTCGATATGGATAAGATGAAATTTACCATACCGAAGATTACCCTTTCGGATGTGAATGCCCGCATTATCCAAACGCCGATGGGTTCGTCCATTGCTAAAGCAGCAACCGTTGACACTGCTACCACCCCGCTCAACATGACGCTTAACCTGGGTACCATAGATGTATCTAAAATTAAAGTTGATTACCGCAGCAAGGAAATGAGCAGCAAAGTGAACCTTGGTAAATTTTTGCTGGAAATGGATAAGCTTGATTTAAAAAATCAAATAGTCGGCATCAAAAATATTGAGCTAAATGACACTAAAGCAGGCATAGTATTCGCCAAGCCAGAAACGGTAAAGAAAGCCGTTGATAAAACCATTAAGAAGCTGGACACCCTTATGGCCAAGCCCACAAGCGGCAAAGGCTGGCGTGCTAACCTGGCTAAAATTAGTTTCAGCAACGACAATATAATATTTGATAACGATGCGCAGAAGCCGCTGGCCAGGGGCCTGGATTTTGCACACATGGATATCCGTAACCTTAACCTGGCTGCAGAGAACATTGCTTATAGCCCGGATACGATGAAAGGTAAAATAAACGAATTCACCTTCAGCGAAAAAAGTGGCCTGGCAATTAAAAAATTCCATACTGAATTTTTGTACGGACCTAAAAGCGCATACCTGAAAGATCTGCTTGTTGAAACTCCGCAAACTGTTTTGCAAAAAGAAGTGCAGGTGAGCTACCCGTCCATCGAATCGCTTACCAAAGATTTAGGCCAGTTGTATGTTAATGCTAACCTGGATGGCAGCAGGCTGGGTTTAAAAGACGTTTTATTGCTGATGCCGACTATGGCCAGCATGGAGCCTTTTAAACATTCGCCAAATGAAGTTTTGAGGATTGACGGCCGCGTTATTGGCAAAGTGAGCAACTTAAAAATACCCAACTTCGAGGTGCGCGGGTTCAGCAATACGCATTTAAAAATGTCGGGAAATATGAAGGGCTTGCCGAATATGGATAAGTCCGTATTCGATATAACCATAGATGACCTTACCACCAGCCGCGCAGATATCAGCAAGCTGGTGGCGGCAAATATGATACCCTCATCCGTAAGCATACCTGCCAGTCTAAAGCTGAAAGGCACCTTCAATGGTACCATGTACGATTTTAAAACCAAGATGGCCCTGCGGTCAACCTATGGCGCGGTTGATTTGGATGCTTCCATGAAAAACCGTAACCACGCGGGGCATGAAATTTATACAGCCAATATCAAGGCTAATAATTTAAATGTGGGCGCGCTGACGAAACAGCCACAAACGGTAGGTACCGTAACGTTTACTGCCAATGTAAAAGGTGTAAGCCTCGATCCAAAAAAAGCCAGCCTGCAGTTTAGCGGCAACGTGGCCAATGCTTATGTAAAAGGCTACACGTATAAAAACCTGGCAATGAGCGGCACTGCACAAGATGGCAACTACACAGCCAAAGCCACGATGCGCGACCCCAACATCACGTTTGCGCTAGACGGCAAGGCCGACATGAATAAAAAATATCCGTCGGTGACTGCTAAGCTGCAGTTAGACAGCATTAACCTGAAAAACCTGCATTTCACAAAAGACGATATGCGTATACATGGCAATATAGTTGCCGACGTGCCCACCGCCGACCCTGATTACCTGAACGCCAAAATACAGGTTACTAACCTGCTGGTTGCCCAAAAAGACCAGACGATAAGGCTCGATACCATCAGCCTGGTATCAACAGCCAATGCTGATAGCAGCACCCTGCGCCTTAAAGCGCCTATGCTGAACGCCCACATGGCCGGCAAATACAAGCTGACCGAAGTAGGCCCCGCGATGCAGGATTTGATTAATAAATATTACAACACCAGCCTTGCTTCAAATACCGCCGCTCCCAAATATTCGCCGCAAAACTTCCGTTTTGATCTGCGGGTAGTAAAAACATCCATCACCGAGAAATTCGTCCCTGATTTAAAGCGGCTCGACCCGGTATTGATTAATGGCCACTTTGACAGCCAGGCCGGCGACCTGACGGTCAACGGTACGATGCCCAAAATTATCTATGGAACAAACGTGGTGAACAATGTGGCGCTGGCAATCAACACAAAAAACAATGCGCTTAATTACAACATCACTGTTGACGAGGTTAAAGCATCATCCAGCGTCGACTTGCTTTACACCAGCCTTACCGGCAGCGCACAGAATAACAAAGCCAAGCTAAGCCTGCAAATACGCGATGCTGCCAAAAAGGAACGCTTTAGGGTAGCAGGCGTTTTCAGTATTTTGCCCGGCGAATACCAGTTTAGCTTCCTGCAGGATGGACTGTTGCTTGACTATGTGCCATGGGCAGTTAACCCAAACAATGCACTGCAATTTGGCAGCAAGGGCATAATGGCCCGGGATTTTGGCCTTACCAATGCTAACCAGGTATTAAGCATCAATAGCGACACCCAAACGTTTAATGCGCCGATAACCGTGAGCTTCAAGAACTTTAAAATAGAAACCATCACAAAAGCCGTCAAGCAGGATTCGCTGCAGGTAGGTGGTGTTATTGATGGCGACGCGCATATCAGCAACTTCCAGGCCTCGCCGGTATTTACAGCGGCTCTAAACGTGAAAGATTTCAATTTTAAGGGTGATACCGTGGGCAATATTTCGGCAAAAGTAAATAACCAAACAGCCAATGCCTATGCTGCCGACGTTACCATCAGTGGTAAAGGCAACCAGGCTAACCTTACCGGCCTGTATTATACCCAGCCAGACAGCAAGATAGACATGACGCTGAGCATCATTAGCCTGAAAATGAAAAGCATTGAAGGCTTTAGTTTTGGCAGCATACGACGGGCCAGCGGCGATATTACCGGTCAGCTAAAAATAACGGGTACGGCATCCGCGCCGGTTGTTCGCGGCGATGTAAACTTTAATAAGGTGGGTTTCAACGTATCCATGCTGAACTCCTACTTCACTATGCCGAACGAAAAGATAACGTTCAATAATGATGGCATCTTATTTAACGACTTTACCATGGTCGACTCGCTGGGCAACAAAGCCGTTGTGAGCGGCACGCTTTATACCAAAACTTTTACCGACTATAAGTTCGGTATAGACATTAACGCGACAAATTTCCGCGCGGTAAACTCGACACAGGATGATAACAAGCTGTATTATGGTCAGCTGTTTATAGATACTCGCATTCGCATAAGGGGCAATATGGCCAAGCCTGTGGTTGATGCCGACCTTACCGTGAATGACAAAACGAATATGACCTTTGTGCTGCCACAGGATGATCCGGGCATCGAGGACAGGCAAGGTGTAGTAGAAGTAATTAACCCGAATGACCCGAAGCTGGACTCGATATTGCTGGCCAAACAGCTGGATTCGCTGCGGAAATCAGGTGTTACCGGGCTTGATGTGACTGCCAATGTCAACATCAACAAAAACGCCAAATTTACCATTGTAATTGATGAAAGAAACGGGGATGTGGTAAACATACAGGGCGAAGGACATTTAAACGGCGGTATTGATCCAAGTGGTAAGATAAACTTAACTGGTACCTACACAGTTAATTCAGGCTCATACAACCTGGCTTATGCTACCGTTAAGCGCAAGTTTAATTTCAAGGCGGGCAGTACCATCACCTGGACAGGCGACCCTACCAGCGCTAACATCAATTTAACAGCGGTGTACATTGCTAACGTCCCTCCTATCGATTTGGTAAGCGAACAATTAGGCGGCGACCAAAATGCAGTAATGTACAAGCAGAAATTGCCTTTTAACGTCGACCTGAAATTACAGAACGAGCTAATGAAGCCGGATATCAGCTTCGATATAATATTGCCGGACAGTACTTACACGGTATCTCCGGATGTGATATCGACTGTTAACACGCGCCTTTCGCAGATACGAACGGATCCGAACGAATTAAATAAACAGGTGCTGGGCGTATTGGTGCTGGGCCACTTTATTGGCGACAATCCGTTCCAAAGCCAGGGTGGTAATGCCGGCATAGGCGGAGCTATACGTAATAGTGTAAGCAGTTTATTGTCGGACCAATTGAATAAGCTTGCCGGCAACCTGATTGGCGGCGTGCAGCTTAGCTTCGACCTTACATCGGGCGAGGATTACTCATCTGGCACGGCACAAAACCGAACGGACCTGAATGTCGGATTGTCCAAGCAGTTTCTGAATGACAGGCTGACCGTAACCGTTGGCAATAACTTTAACCTGGAAGGGCAAAATGCACCGGGCCAAAAAACAACAGACATTGCCGGCAACGTCTCAGCTAATTATAAGATTACCAAAGATGGCCGGTACATTGTAAGGGTTTATCGCCGTGACCAGTTTATTGTGGTTGAGGGAGAGGTAATTGAAACCGGCGTTGGCTTTACCATTACCTACGAGTACAACCGTTTTAAAGAGTTGTTCAGGCGGAAGACTCCGGAAGAGCGCCAGTTGCAGAGGGAATACAACCAGAAACAAAAGGACGAAAAGAAAGTAAAAAAAGAGGCTGATAAAAAAGCCGACTCCACAGCGAAACCGGTGCCTACCCCAGCCGAAATACAAAAGACATCACACTAACTTATGGCGAAACTTAGATATATATTTATTTTTTTAGCCCTTTTGGCCAGCGCCTGTAGTAACACCAAGTACCTGGCGCCCAACCAAAAGCTTTATACCGGCGGCGAAATAAAGATTGCGGACAAGGATATGAAGAAGAGCGACGCCAACGAGTTGAAAGAAGACCTGGGCAGCTTATTAAGACCACAGCCTAACAGCAGCATATTAGGTCTTAGGTTTAAGCTTTGGGTTTATAATAAAACGCGTACCAATAAAAGAACCGGCCTTAAACATTACCTGAATACCCACATCGGCGAGCCGCCTGTTTTGGTAAGCAGCGTCGACCTTGAAAAAAACAGCAGCATTTTACAGAACCGCCTGCAGAATGTGAGTTATTTTTTAGCACAGGTTGTTGGCGACACGCTTAGTAAAGGCAAAACTGCCAAAGCTGTATACACCGTTCAGGCAGGGCCTGCATATCACTATCGCTCCATCACCTTCCCAAAATCAAATAATGATTTAGATACTGCGGTGACCGGCACATCGGCTAATAGCTTTTTAAAAGTGGGTGATAAATATAATCTTGATGTTATCAAAAATGAGCGCATAAGGATAGACGCGCGGTTGAAAGAAGAAGGCTTCTTCTACTTCGCGCCGGAAGATTTGATTATGCGGTACGATAGCACAGTAGCCAATCACCAGGTTGACATGTTTGTAAAGGTAAAGGATGCTACCCCCGATGAAGCACGCTGGATTTACAAGATCCGCAATATTTATGTGTATCCTAAATATTCTATTCGCGATACTGCAACAAAACTCGATTCGGCTGTAAAATATCGCTGGTATAACGTCATCGACCCGAAGAAAACTGTGCGGCCTTTCATATTTAAAAACAGCGTTTTGCTTCACCCCGGCGATACCTATAATCGCACCAAACATAACGCATCTTTAAACAGGATGATTAACCTAGGGCCATTCAGCTATGTAAAGAACAGGTTTGAAGATGTTACGCCTGATTCGCCGTTCCTGGATATTTATTACCAGCTAACGCAATATAAACGCAAAGCATTATCTGTGGATTTGCTTGCGCGACAGACATCGGCTTATTATAACGGCACACAGATAAATCTGAACTTTAAAAACCGGAACACCTTTAAGGGCGCAGAGTTATTTTTACTCACATTGTTCGCCAGCCGCGATTTGCAATTTGGCGGTACTGCAAACGGTTACAATATTTACCAGTTCGGTATACAGCCGAGCATATCGTGGCCACGTTTTGTGGGGCCCTTTAATTTTAGTACCGAAAATGCATACATTCCGCATACCATACTAACGGCGGGATATACTTTAGTTAACCGAACCAAGCTATATAATCTAAATTCATTCAACGCGTCGTTTGGTTACACATGGAAACCAAACCTGCATAAGGAACACAACCTGAATATCTTTAATTTAACTTATGTTGATGCGGCAAGCGTTAGCCAAATTTATAAGGATAGTATACTCCATACCCGCAACCCGGCGCTGGCGCATGTTATAAATAACCAATTTACTTTTGGCCCATCCTATTCCTATACCTATACCAACACCACTGACGATTCAAGGGTTAACAGTTGGTATTACAATGGTAAAGTCAGCGAGTCGGCAAGTTTACTGGGCTTGCTTATGGGTGCCGATACGCTAGCGGGCAAGGTTAAAAAAGCATTCGGTACGCCGTTTAATCAGTATGTAAAATTGGAAAACGAGTTGCGCTATTACCATAAATTTACCCCCGGTTTGAAATTCGCCACGCGGCTGCTGGTTGGCGTCGGTCTTTCTTACGGTAACTCAACAGTGCTGCCATACAGCCAGCAGTTCTTTATTGGCGGTCCTAACAGTTTGCGTGGGTTCCAGGCCCGTTCGCTCGGTCCGGGCGCCTATGTATTGCCGCCCACCTTAAATAAAAACAATAACTTCCTGGCGGACGAATCAGGCGACATCAAGATAGAGGCCAATGCCGAGTTCAGGCCGAAATTATTTAGTATAGTTGAAGGTGCCTTATTTGTTGATGCCGGTAATATATGGCTGCTGCGCCCTAATAAATTGCAGCCCTCTGCTGCGTTTGGGTCAAATTTCATCAACCAGATGGCCGTAGATGCAGGTTTTGGCCTGCGCTTTAACTTAACGGTATTAACTTTGCGTACCGATTTCGGTTTCCCGCTGGTAAAGCCGGAGTTGCCTGAAAATCAGCGCAGGGTTATAAATGGGATAGATTTTACCAATGCAAGATGGAATGGCGCAAACATGATTTTTAACTTAGCAATAGGGTATCCGTTTTAATTTTAAAATGATAAGATTTGAAGGGATAGAAAGCCGGAAGTTGACTTAACCCGGTTTCAAATTTGCCGGTTTCCAAATCCCTAATTCAAAAATAATACCTCCTTTAACGCGTCTGTGGATTTTTACCCATAAATTTACTGACAAGTTAATGCATTAAATACCTTTTTAACGCCTGTTTAAACTTATTTTTACAGGTTCCATAAATTATTTGCCGTTATTTTTTTTGATGATAAGCATGATTATATCAAAGCCGAAACCTGTCATTAAACATGAACACGCCTGCTAAAAATACTATCATTACCGTGGCGTCGCTGGTTTTAATCCTGGTGGGCAGCATAGTAATGTGCGGTTGGATTTTTGATATTCCCGGCCTCCAAACTATAGTACCTGGTTTTGTGGCCATGAAGTTTAACCCAGCGTTGTGCTTTGTTTTGTTCGGCTGTGCCTTGTTGCTTACGCAAGGCAAGCAGCAGCAGTATAGCGATATTGCTTTTTTTGCTTTTTCGTTAGTGGGCTGGGGTATCGGTCTTGTAACATTTTGCCAGGATTTATTTCACATAAATGCAGGCATCGATCAGCTTTTTATAAACGATAAAACGCAGGTGTCCGCAGCCTTTCCTTTTCCTGGCCGAATGGCATTTAACTCATCACTTAGTTTTACGTTGCTCGGAGCTGGTTTTATTGCAAGCGGGCTAAAAACCCGGATGTTCTCCATCCTATCGCAATGCTTATTCCAAATTGTTATTATTTTTTCGGCAATTGCGCTTATTGGATATTTATATGGCACAGCCCTGTTTCATTCGCTATTTTATGTTACATCGATGGCTATACATACAGCTGTACTTTTTTTGATCTTATCCATCAGTGCATCATTACTTGATCCATCTATAGGTATTACCAGGCTTTTTACAGGCGGGCAAGTGGGTAACCAAATGGCACGACGGCTGTACGCACTCATCCTGGTAATGGCAATACTTACCGGCGGTATCGGTGTTCACTGGCAGGCCCGGTCCCACCTTTTCGCATTTGAAACTATCGTATCTGTAATGGCAGTCGGCTTTCTGCTGGCAAGCATCTTAATAATATGGTACGCTGCTAACTGGCTTAATAACATAGATAACCAACGCTCGGAGGCCGAAGAAAAAGTAAGAATAATGAATGCAGGCCTGGAAAAAATGGTTCAGCAGCGGTCGGCCGAAATTCAGAAAAGCGAGGAGAAATACCATTCATTAATTGAGCAGGCGTCCGATACCATTTATGTACTTGATATCAACGGTAATTTTACAGACGTAAATGCCGCCATGTGCAAAATGACCGGCTATACTCACGGGGAATTACTGCAATTGAATATAAGAGATATAGTTGATTCTGATGAGCAGAAAGCCGACCCGCTCCCGAATAGCATGGATAGTAACCGGCAGCCGGTTATTCGCGAACGGACGTTCAGACGCAAAGATGGCGGGTTATTTACTGTGGAGGTAAACGTTAAAAAATTTACAGACGACCGCATTATGGTTATCGCCCGCGATGTTACCGACCGCAAGGAAATGGAGGCTGAGCTTAGGGAAGCGGAGGTGAAGTTCCGGACAATTGCCGAAAAATCAATGGTTGGAGTATACATTGTTAAGAACGGGCGTTTTACGTATGTAAATCCGCGCTTTGCCGAAGTATTTGGTTATGAGCCGGTCGAAATGATAGATACGTTTCCTATCGACCAGATATTTGATGTAAACTATCGCGCAATAGCTAACGAAAATGTAAGACGCAGGATAAAAGGTGAGATTGAAAGCGTGCATTACGAAGCCAGGGGGCACCGAAAAGATGGCACCTCAAATTGGGTTGAATATTACGGAAGCAGGGCGGTAATTGGCGGCGAGCCTACCATTATAGGTTCGATGATTGATGTTACGGAACGCAAAGAGGCTGAGGAAGAACTCAGATCGTCCGAGCAGCAATACAAGCTGCTTTTCGACAGTAACCCCATGCCAATGTGGATGATATCGAAGGAAGACCAATCTATAATAGCAGTAAACGATGCGGCTGCAAAGCACTATGGTTACGAAAAAGAGGAGCTTTTACACATGAATGTACGTTCTCTTCGACCCAAAGAAGATTACGACCTGCAACTGGAAGGGTATCGCCAGGAAATGACCGAGCCCGGCTCCCTGGGGGTGGTAAGGCATCTCAAAAAAGATGGGACGACGATGTACGTTAACGTCATTGCTCACGATATCGTATTTGAAGGAAAATCAGTGCGGTTATCACTTACTAACGACATAACTGAAAAGCTTAAAGCCGAAGAATCGCTGAGGAAATCAGAAGCAAATCTGCAGACCATATTAAACACTACCGATACCGCCTATGCGCTTTTTGATGACACGTTAAAGGTGCAGGCATTCAACCAGAAGGCCATTGAGTTTGTTAAACAGCAGTTCCATCATGACCCGGAAAGCGGCGACAGCCTGGCAGATTACTTCCCGGCGGACAGGTTTCCGCAGTTCCAGGGTTTTGCGAAGGAAGTATTAAGCGGCAACAACATCAATTACGAAGTTGACTATCCGCAGCCCGGTGGCGGGAATTGCTGGTATTATGTTCGATTGTTTCCGATAACCAACAACAAGAAGGAAATATTGGGTATGATGATGGCCTTGTATGACATTACCGAACGCAAAATTGCCGAACAGAATTTAAAAGCTGCTTATGAACGCATCCAAGACCATATTAACAGCATAAAGGATATGGCCTGGAAACAATCGCACCTTATCAGGAGTCCGCTGGCCAATTTAAAAGGACTTGTTTCTATACTCAAGGATACGCCCGAAAGCCTGGAAATATTCGACCATATACAAAGTGAACTAAACAGGATGGATGCCATATTAATCGAAATGGCAAAGGAAGCATCAGACCATGACTAACACCCACAAACTAGCAACTGCCAAAAAATTTTCGGTCCCCCTTCAAATTATTGACCTTCACGAAGACGGCTTTCACCCGCTGCTAAACATCAAAGTTTTTGGCAAGCGTTTTAAAATTGTACTAGACACCGGCGCTTCAAAAACCGCATTTGATAAAACCATGCTCCTCGAAGCCTTTTCAGATGCGGTCCTCAATATAAGCGATCGCCTCTCAACCGGCCTCGGCACCACCACCATGGAATCGTCAACCGCTCTAATCACCGACCTCCACATCGGCAGGTTATTAATTGATGAATTTGAAGTGGCTGTGCTTGATTTATCAACTATCAACCACGCCTATCGCCAGTTGGGTCACCCGGAAGTTTTAGGTGTAATCGGCGGTGATTTGCTGATGAAGTATAAGGCTGTGATTGATTATGGGAAGGGGAAAATGTTACTAAAATCGCTGCCGCGAGTTTAGCGTAGCGTAACTCGTGGTGCGGCATGTGGTAAGCTTTCAGCTTACGGAGCAGGAAGCCAAGGGTTATTATCGCAATATGCATCGTTCAGTGAAGCTGAAAGCTTCGGCCATGCACTACCACGAATTACGTCCTTCGGACTAAACTCGCGGTAGCGTAGCATAAAAAAGCCCCTGACTTACTAAATCAAGGGCTTTGTATTTATTAGTGGAATATCTTACGTATCTATCCTAGCGTACTTCGCATTCTTTTCAATAAACTCGCGGCGCGGACCTACCTCATCGCCCATTAACATGGAGAAAGTATGGTCGCATTCAGCGGCGTTTTCGATCGTAGCTTGTTTAAGGGTACGGGTTGAAGGGTTCATGGTAGTGTCCCAAAGCTGCTCGGCGTTCATCTCACCCAAACCTTTGTAACGCTGTACGTGTACGCTATCTTCCTTACCGGCGCCTTTAAGGCGTTGTATAGCGACATCGCGCTGCTCCTCGGTCCAGCAATATTCGAAATCTTTTCCTTTTTTAACCTGGTAAAGCGGTGGCGATGCTACATACACATAACCATTCTCTATCAGCTCCTTCATATAACGGAAGAAGAAAGTCAATATCAGCGTAGTAATGTGCGAACCGTCCACGTCGGCATCCGTCATAATTACTATTTTATGATAACGGAGCTTTGCCATGTTAAGCGCCTTATCATCCTCGGGCGTGCCGCGGCTCACACCAAGACCCGTGAACATGTTTTTTATTTCTTCGTTCTCGTAAATCTTGTGCTCCATGGCTTTCTCCACGTTCAGGATTTTACCCCTTAACGGCAGGATAGCCTGGTATTCGCGGTTACGGCCTTGTTTGGCGGTACCACCCGCCGAGTCACCTTCGACAAGGTAAAGCTCGCACAATGCCGGGTCACTGTTGGCGCAATCCGAAAGCTTACCAGGTAAGCCGGAGCCACCCATAACGCTTTTACGCTGCACCAGCTCACGTGCTTTACGGGCGGCGGCACGGGCAGTTGCGGCAAGTATTACCTTTTGCACAATCATACGGGCCTCTTTCGGGTGTTCTTCCAGATAATTACCTAAAATTTCGCCCACTGCCATATCCACGGCGCCCATTACCTCGTTATTGCCCAGCTTTGATTTGGTTTGTCCTTCAAACTGCGGCTCCTGTACTTTTACCGAAATTACAGCAGTCATCCCTTCGCGGAAGTCATCACCGGTAATTTCAACTTTCATGTTTTTCAACAAGCCTTCTTTATCAGCATAGGCCTTCAAAGTACGGGTTAAACCTCGACGAAAGCCCGCAACGTGCGTACCGCCCTCGATGGTATTGATGTTATTTACGTACGAGTGTACGTTTTCTGAATAAGTATCATTGTACTGCAAAGCAAGCTCGACAGGGATGCCGTTTTTTATACCGTCAACATATATCGGCTCCGGTATTATTGATTGGCGTGTGCCGTCGAGGTATTTAACAAACTCGCTTAAACCGCCAATAGAATAAAACTCTTCTGTAGGAATAGAACCATCTTCATTGGTTTCGCGCTCATCTGTCAGTGTCAGGCGGATGCCTTTATTTAAAAATGCCAGCTCGCGCAAACGGGCGGCAAGCGTGTCATATTTATACTCGGTGGTTAATGTAAATATTTCCGGGTCGGGCTGGAAAGTTTGGGTTGTACCGGTGCGATCCGATACACCTATCTCTTTCACCTCGAATAAGGGCTTACCCTGGGCATATTCCTGTGTAAACATTTTGCCGTCACGCTCAACAACAGTTTTCATGTGGGTTGACAAGGCGTTAACGCAACTCACGCCTACGCCGTGCAAACCACCGGATACCTTGTAAGTATCCTTGTCGAATTTACCGCCGGCATGTAAAACTGTCATTACTATCTGTAGCGCAGATACCTTCTCTTTAGTGGTAATTCCTGTTGGGATACCACGGCCATTATCGACAACCGTAATTGAATTTCCCTTGTGTATAGTAACGTGTATGGTATCGCAATAGCCGGCCAGCGCCTCATCTATCGAGTTATCAACAACTTCATAAACTAAATGGTGAAGGCCTTTTACACCCGTATCGCCAATGTACATCGACGGGCGTTTACGCACTGCCTCTAAACCTTCTAAAACCTGTATATTATCCGCTGAATAATTTGATTTGTCCTGATTTTCTTCGCTCATATATGGTTAAAACAATAACCTTCAAAAATACGAAAAATCCCCGGAAAACCGCATTTGTTGATAAGTAAAGGATGTGGAAAAGATGTTGATTTGACGATGAGATGATTTGAAAATTTGAAGTTTAGCCTAATGGAGTGTTATTATCAATTTTTAAATCGGCAAATTATCAAATCTTCAAATCACATGGTATCAAATTAGGATAACTGAACCTAAAGATTATCTTTGTCAAAATTTTTACAAATATTAAACAATCAACGTTTCTGCATAATGGCAGAAAAACAATTAAAGCAATGAAAACTACGGTTTCTCTTTTTACCAAAATCACCTTAGGTGTATTAATTGCCGCGGGTATGGCAGCATGTACTCAAAACAAAACTGCGGATAAACCTGCAGCTCCGGCTGCGGCCAGCACAAAACCGGAAATAGTTTACATTAATTTAGATACCATCAATACGAAATATGAGGGTATGAAAGACATGCGCAAACGCCTGGAAGACAAAGGCAAGACTACGCAAAATGACGTTGGCGGAAAAAGACAAGCCCTGCAACGCGAAATTGCTGAATATCAGAAAAACGCCGCTACTATGAGCGCAGACCAGCGCGCGGCTACCGAGCAGCGTTTACAGCGTGAAGGCCAAACTGAACAGGCTTATGAGCAGAATGCCAGCGCGCAAATGCAAAATACCCAGGCTGATGAAACCAAAAAAATATACGATAAGCTTTACGATTTCACCAAGCAATACGCTAAAGAAAACGGCCACAAAATGATAGAGACTTTCCAAAACGGAAACACTCAGCTATTATATGCCGATCCAAGCCTTGACGTTACTATCGACTTTCTGAAAAAACTGAACGACGCTTACGCGAAGGAGAAAAAATAATGTGCGGATTATTGATGTGCGGATGTGCCAATGCATAACTGCAGCATAATAACGAATTAAGAAAACCCTGGTTATAGCCGGGGTTTTTTATTTTTGAGCGGATGGAAAATTACGAGAAGTTTATGCGGATGGCTATCAGGCTGTCGGAACACAATCACGTTTTGTCATTCGGAGCGCGAGCGAAGAATCTTTACAAAGCGGCAGGTAGCGATTGACAGATCGCACGCATACCTATCCGTCGTCAAAATATCGCTCGCTTAAGATTCTTCACTGCGTTCCAGAATGACAAAAAGAACAACTTTAAAACGCCTTTTCGTCCCCTACCAATGAATTTCTTACCGTCAGGAAAATAATCTTTAAATCGAGCAGGAATGACCAGTTTTCGAGATACCAGAGGTCCGCTTCTACGCGCTGGTTCATGTCTGCTACGGTTTTGGTTTCGCCCCTGAAACCTTTTACCTGGGCCTGGCCCGTGATGCCTGGCTTTAAGAAATGCCGCACCATATACATGTCTATCAGCTCTGAATATTCCTCTGTATGATTGAGCATGTGCGGCCGTGGCCCCACTACCGACATATTGCCTATCAACACATTAAAAAACTGCGGCAGTTCATCCAAGCTCGTCCCGCGCATAAAGCCGCCGATTTTAGTTACACGACTGTCATTGCGGGTGGCTTGCTTCTTATCGGCATCACCATTTACATACATACTCCTGAACTTAAAGCACTTAAACGGATTGTTGTTATGGCCCGACCTCTCCTGCGTAAAAAACACAGGTCCTCTTGATTCCAGCTTAATCAGGATAGCCAGTATCGGGAACAGCCAGCTAAACACAAACAGGATAATAAAGATGGAAAATACAATATCGAAACAGCGTTTGATGGCCCTGTTCAGCAGGTTTTCCAGCGGCTCAGCACGTACGGAAATAACCGGTATCTGACCAAAGCTTTGGATGTAAACCGGCTTGTTGCCATAGTCGTAGTACTCCGGTATCGATTTAAAGCGGATGAGGTTTTTATCAGCATCCAGCATCAGTTTTTTTATTTGGCTTGCTTCATCGGCGGGCAGGGTGCAGAATATCTCGGTTATTTTGTGCTCTTTAACATATTTTATGCACTGTTTAGTATCGCCCAGGTACATTCCGCTATCTTTCACCAACGCCGGGTCGTCATCAAAAAAACCGACAATCCGGTAGCCTGTATCCCAGTTTTTTAGCAGGTATTCATGAAGATCGTAGCCTGTTCTGCCTGCGCCTACTATAACAGCTTTGCGGGTATCCATTAATGAGGCTCGTTCACTTTTTCTAATCAGCAGGAATATCACCTTCCAAAAGCCAAGAAGCACGCCAAACAGCGCCAGCGAATAAAACAGGTACTCCCTCGTTATAAAATATGCTTCAGTACCGATGAGTATCAGTACCGTAAAACAAATAAAGCTGACGAATAAAAAATACGTACGGAATACATTACGAAAAGTAATGATGGAGTCTTTATTCAATACGCCCCGGTACAATCTTGAAATATTTGCAGACAGCAGCCACGTAAGGTTAAAAATCAGTATAACAGGAAGGTATTTTTTATTTGCTGCGCTGAAAATGCTGCTTTGGTATTCGATATAGTAGGCTGCTATCAAACTTAGGTTCAACAACAGGTAATCTACCGCAAGGTTTAAAGCTTTAAATAAGGTGGTATGTCGGTTTATCATTCAAATTTTAAAGCTTTATGTCGGGCAGCCAGAATGTCAAGATAAGGAAATTATGAGCCTTTTTCAAAATAATCATCTTTCAGATCGTCAATCTCGCGGCGGTCGCGTTTAGTTGGGCGACCTGTGCCCCTGTCGCGCGTAAGAACCGGCGCATGGAACATCGATTTAAATGCATGTGTTTGCTCAACCGGGGTAATGTCTTCATAAAAATTAATAGCAGTTTTTGCGTCCACACGATTTTCCAGCAATCCGGTTACTTTAACAATTTTTCTATCCGGGCCTTTGGATACCTGGTATACCTCTCCTATTTTCACCTCGTGAGCCGGTTTGATGTTCTGGCTATCCAGCTTAACACGGCCGGCTTTGCAGGCATCGGATGCCAATGTGCGGGTTTTGAAAAGCCTTATCGCCCACAAATATTTATCTATTCTCAGTTTTTCTTTTTCCGGCATAGGTTTCAAAATTACAAAGATTTGGAGATATCCATTCAAGCCGTGGTGGTTAATTTTACCGAGGAGATACGGAGAAGGCACAGAGAGAGCGGAGAATTTAAGTTATGCAAACTATGATTCAACCATCATTTATGCATCCATATTAACTTTACCCGAACAAATTCTTTAAAATTCCTTTAATTTGCCAAAAGTTTAATTTTACCGATGCAAGACCTCAAAAAACTTATCGAAGACGCCTGGGAAGACAGGAACCTGCTGAATTATAACGAATACGTAAACGCTATCGACACCGTAATCGAAAAACTCGACAAGGGCGAGTTCCGCGTTGCCGAACTTATCGGCCAGCGCTGGCACACGCACGAGTGGATGAAAAAGGCGGTGATATTGTATTTTCCTACCCGCCAGATGGAAGAAATAACGGTCGGCCCTTTTGTTTTTCATGATAAAATGAAGCTGAAGACCGACTATGCCAAAACCGGTGTTCGCGTTGTTCCGCATGCTATCGCCCGTTACGGAGCGCATCTGGCAAAAGGCGTTATCATGATGCCCAGTTATGTAAACATTGGCGCTTATGTTGATGAGGGCACTATGGTTGATACCTGGGCGACTGTTGGCTCATGCGCGCAGATTGGCAAGCATGTGCATTTAAGCGGTGGTGTTGGTATCGGCGGCGTATTGGAGCCTGTTCAGGCTGCTCCTGTTATTATTGAAGACAACTGCTTCATTGGTTCAAGAGCGATTGTGGTGGAAGGTGTTCACCTGGAAAGTGAAGTGGTTCTTGGTGCAAATGTTGTGCTTACCGCATCAACCAAAATTATAGACGTTACCGGCGAAAATCCGATTGAATATAAAGGCCGCGTACCTGCCCGTTCGGTAGTTATACCAGGCTCATATACCAAAAAATTCCCTGCCGGCGAATACCAGGTGCCCTGCGCGCTCATTATCGGCAAACGCAAAGAATCAACCGACAAAAAAACATCCCTGAATAATGCATTGAGGGAGAATAACGTGGCTGTTTAGTGAGTTGTGAATGGTGAGCAGAGACTGGTGAATAGTTGCTCCATTTTCTGCTCACAACCAACTACTCACAATTCTCCATTCACCACTCACTAACCATGAAAATCCTCCTGCGGCTCCCCAACTGGCTCGGCGATGTGGTGATGAGCACCGCATTTGTGGCTGCGGTACAAGAGCTTTACCCGGGGGCCAAAATCGATGTTATTGTAAAAAAAGAGCTGGTGGGTATAGCTGCGCTGATTCCGGGGCTAAATAAAGTTTATTCCTTTTCGAAGCAGGAGAATAAAGGATTAAGCGGTGTTTATCGTTTTGGTAAAAATCTCCGTGCGGAAAAATACGATATCTTTTTCAACCTGCCTTCCTCCCTATCATCTATAGTATTAGCTTGGGCTACCCGTTCAAAAAAGCGTGTCGGCTATGGTAAGGAAGGCGGCTCCTTTATGCTGACCAGTTCCTTTAAGCCACCTCAAAACGTTCATCGCGTAGAAGAGTATATTTCTTTACTGGAACAATATACCGGTAAAGCAATAAGCAACAGGAAGGTTAAACTGGATGCGGGCGTTTTGCCTTTCCAGAAGCAGGACAACCGTGTGTTGATCAACTTTAATTCGGAGGCGCAATCGCGCAGGATGCCGCTCGATAAGGCACAGGCTATCATCACACTGCTGACTCAAACCTTTGCCGATGTAAATTTCACATTTGTCGGCTCGCCAAAAGAGGCTGCTTTTGCTGATGAAATCCTCGCCGGGATAAAAAATAAAACCATGGTTGAAAATGCCGCGGGTAAAACCGATTTACCAGGACTGGCAAAATTGATGGCAAATTCGGCAGCGATATTGACTACAGACTCTGGTCCGGCGCATTTGGCGAACAGCGTTGGTATACCGGCAATTGTGCTTTTCGGAGCTGGCAACGAGCACAACACCGCGCCTTACAACAAGCAGAATTTAACCATTATGCGTGCCGGAAAACTGGACTGCGAGCCCTGCGTACAAAACACCTGCAAGCTTTACGGCGTACCCAAATGCATGGAACTTTTGGACGAATTACAAATGATTGCCGCTTTGAGCGTATATTTGCCCCATGCTTAGAGACGAAGTTGCAAAGGCTTTCCAGGTTATTAAAGATGGCGGAATCATTCTTTATCCCACCGACACCATCTGGGGAATTGGCTGCGATGCTACCAATACAGAAGCCGTAAAAAAGATTTTCAGCCTTAAACAGCGCGATGAGGCCAAGAGCATGATTATACTGCTCGACACCGAAAATAAGCTGGAAAGCTATATCAGCGATATGAACCCGCTGGCTTATGATTTGATAGAATACGCCGAGAACCCGCTTACCTTAGTAATGCCGGGTGCTAAAAATATATCACCTGCACTGATAGCCGCCGATGGCAGCGTTGGCGTAAGGGTGTGCAAACACGAGTTTTGTCAGCAGTTGATACAACGCATGAAAAAGCCGCTGGTGTCCACGTCGGCTAATGTAAGCGGTAAGCCGTCGCCGCAATATTTTTCGCAGATTGACGATGAAATCATCCAGGGCGTTGATTATGTAGTCGACATCGATCAGCACAGCAAGGAAATTAAAACACCGTCCACCATTATGCGTTTGGCTCCTGACGGGAAGTTTGAGTTTTTGAGGCGATAGGTGATTAGATAAAACTCGCCCTTGTTGGTGTTGTCACCAACAAGTAGGATGGTGCCTGTGACATCCAATAAGCCAGCAGACAAACTTGCGGCGTTATCGTCATCACAAGCGTCACGGTTTTGTTGGTGACAACACCAACAAAGGCGGAGTTAAAACAGCAATATTATCATTCAAAATCAATCGGTGAAATCATCCTCAAATCGGTGAAATCCCAAAAAATAAAAATTCGTGACCAAACATTTGCAACATCCTATATTCTCCATCATCTCAAAGCTTACGGCTGAACAAAATGTACAGGCTTATGCGATAGGCGGGTTTGTGCGCGATATTTTCCTGCAGCGGCCATCAAAAGATATTGATATAGTGGTACTGGGTAACGGGATTGATTTTGCCGAAAGCGTTGCAAAAAAGCTGACGGTGAAAGTGTCTGTGTTTAAGAATTTTGGCACGGCATCCCTCAAATACCAGGATTTAGAAATTGAGTTTGTCGGCGCCCGCAAAGAATCCTACCGTCGCGACTCGCGCAAACCAATAGTTGAAAACGGGACACTTGATGACGACCAAAAACGCCGCGATTTTACCATCAATGCCCTTGCTATATCCCTGCATCCTGATACCTACGGCGAATTATTGGACCCGTTTGGCGGCATTACTGATTTGGAAAACAAGCTCATTCGTACGCCGCTCAATCCAGTCGAGACATTTTCTGACGACCCGTTGCGCATGATGCGGGCTATCCGTTTTGCCACACAGCTTAATTTCAGGATCGACGATTTGGCCGTAGCTGCCATTAAAAGTAATGCGGACCGTATAGGTATCATCTCGCAGGAACGCATCACCGATGAATTGAATAAAATTATCTTATCGCCCAAGCCGTCGATAGGATTTAACTATTTATTTGACACTGGCCTGCTGCACAAAATATTCCCGCTGATGACAGCGCTTTATGGCGTAGAGTACATCGACGGCAAAGGCCACAAGGATAATTTTTACCATACTTTGCAGGTGCTGGATAACATCTGTGAAACTACTAACGATCTTTGGCTACGCTGGGCAGCTATCCTGCACGATATTGCCAAACCACCCACCAAGCGTTTCGAGCCGGGCCATGGTTGGACATTCCACGGTCATGAGGATAAAGGTGCCCGTATGGTGCCCAAAATATTCGGCCAGCTAAAATTACCGATGAACGACCGGATGAAGTTTGTACAAAAAATGGTACAGCTGCACCTAAGACCTATTGTTTTGGCGCAATCTATCGTTACCGATTCGGCGGTGAGGCGTTTACTATTTGATGCAGGCGAGGACATTGAAAGCCTTATGCTGTTGTGTAAAGCAGACATCACCACCAAAAACGAATATAAAATAAAGAAATACCGCAACAATTTTGAGCTTGTACAACAGAAGCTGAAAGATGTGGAGGAACGCGACAGTATTCGTAACTGGCAGCCGCCCGTTACGGGTAACGACATTATGGAACTCTTCGGTATTAAAGAGGGACGGGAGGTCGGAATCATCAAAAACCAGATACGGGAAGCTATACTGGAAGGCGAAATTCCCAACTCGCGTGAAGAGGCAATTCAATTTACAATTGCCAAAGGCGTTGAAATTGGCTTAAAAGTTGTGGGTAAGCCGTGATTAATTTACGATTTTAGAATTACGATTTAAGATTGACATATCCGAAATCGAAAATCCGAATTCCGAAATACTCAAAACATTATTAATTTTGTAAAAAAATCTATACTTATACAATGGCGCTATACAGATTCAGGGTTTCGTTCGAAGATTACGATGATGTTGTAAGGGAAATCGACATAAGGTCGAACCAGACATTTGAAGACCTTCACAGGGCAATCCATCAATCAACAGGCTACAATGCCGAATACTCGTCCTCATTTTACGTAAGCAACGACCAATGGATTAAAGGCGAGGAAATTGCCTTTATGCCTAATCAGCGGAGAATTGACCGCGGTTGCCTGCTTATGGATAAAGTAAAACTGCTAAGCCGCATAGACGACCCTCACCAGAAATTTTATTATACGTTCAACTTCGACCGTCCTTTTGACTTTCATGTAGAGCTGATGAAAATCATCCTTGATGAAACTCCGGGAGTAACTTACCCTGCTGTTATTAAATCTACAGGCGAAGCGCCTAAGCAGTTCGGCAATGTGCTCAATACGCCGGTTGCCAACCCGGAAGGCGGCGACGATTTCGACTTCCTGAATGAATTGGCCATAGGTGAAGAGGATGCTGACGAGTTTGCAGGAATGAGCGAAGAAGGCGTTGACGACGTAGTAGCTGCTCCAAAACTCGTCCATGACGAGGCAGAGGGGGAAGAAGAAGACGAATTCAGCAATGAATTCTCTGACGACGAGAACTTCGAAGACGAAGGCGGCGGCTCACGCGGAAGCCGCGATGATTATTAATTAGTTCATGGTTTATAGTTCATGGTTCATAGTAAAAAATGGCGTGGCGGCTTACTCAAACTGCAGCGGCTATGAACTATGAACCATCAACTATGAACACCCTTATAGTTATTACCGGCCCTACCGCATCTGGTAAAACAGCGGCGGCTATTGAGGTTGCCAGGCACTTTAACACGGTAGTGGTTTCTGCGGATTCACGGCAGTTTTACCGCGAGACGTCTATCGGAACAGCTAAGCCAAACGCTGAAGAGCTGGAGGCGGTTAAGCATTACTTCATCGATACCCTTTCCATCGAAGACAATTACACCGCCGGTAAATATGAAAAAGAGGCGCTGGAGTTGTTGGATGAGCTATTTAAAACCCATAAGGTTGTAGTGTTGGCAGGTGGCTCAGGTCTATTCATAAAAGCCGTTTGCGAGGGCTTTGACGAATTCCCGGATATCGACCCGCAGGTACGACAACGCTTAAACCAGGAACTGGAAACACACGGCCTCCCCTATCTGCAAGAAAAACTAAAAGCTGCTGACCCTGACTATTACGCCCAGGCTGATATTAACAACCCACAGCGCGTTGCCCGTGCGCTTGAAGTATTTGAGGGAACCGGCAAACCGTTTTCTTCATTCCGTAAATCTACTGTAAACCAGCGGCCATTCCGTATTCTGAAATTTGGGTTGGATTTGCCACGGGAGGTATTGTACAATCGCATCAATACCCGCGTTGATATAATGGTAAAAGACGGTTTGATTGAAGAGGTAAAATCATTGCTGCCCCATCGCCATCTGAATGCATTAAACACAGTAGGCTATAGCGAAATATTTAATTATTTCGACGGTAAAACAGACTTGCCAACGGCTGTCGAGCTCATCAAACAAAATACCCGCCGCTTCGCCAAACGGCAAATGACATGGTTTGGGAGGGATAAGGAGATTGTATGGGTGGATGCAAGCGATGGAAAGGCTGCGGAGAAGATCATTGACCGAAGTCCCCGATAACCAACACGTCAGCAATGACTGTCCTATTGATTAATCTAGCAACGTCTTCAAATACAACCCATAACCGCTCTTAATGTACTTATTCACCAGCACCTCAAGCTGCTTATTATCGATAAATCCCTGGCGATAAGCCACTTCTTCGATGCAACCAATTTTAGTAGCCTGGCGTTTTTCAATTACCCGCACGTACTCGGAGGCATCGCTTAACGAATCGAATGTACCGGTATCCAGCCAGGCGGTGCCGCGGTCCATTACGCCTACGTGTAAATCGCCCTGTTTAAGGTAATGTTTGTTGACGTCGGTAATCTCATATTCACCACGTGGTGAAGGCTCCAGATTTTTGGCGATCTCCACAACCTGGTTATCGTAGAAATAAAGTCCGGGAACAGCAAAGTTTGATTTCGGTTGTTCCGGCTTCTCTTCGATAGATAACGCCCTGAATTCTTTATCAAATTCGACAACACCGTATCGCTCAGGGTCGGCTACAGGGTAAGCAAAAATAGCGGCGCCGTCCACATCGTTAAAGCTGCGTATCAGTTCGCTGAAGCCCGTACCGTAAAATATGTTATCACCCAGGATAAGCGCAACTTTATCGCCTCCGATAAACTCCTCACCTATTACAAAGGCTTGTGCAAGACCGTTTGGTTTTTCCTGTATGGCGTAATGAAAATCACAACCTAAATCTTCGCCGTTTCCTAACAGGCGCTTAAAGCTTTCATTATCTTCGGGGGTAGTAATTATCAATATCTCGCGTATACCTGCTCCCATTAAAACCGACAGGGGGTAATAAATCATCGGCTTATCGTAAATAGGCATCAGCTGTTTACTGATGGCCCGGGTAATAGGATAAAGCCGTGTGCCCGACCCTCCTGCTAAAATTATTCCTTTCATGTAGAAGATTGTAATTATTATATTTTATTGAGAACCAAGAGTCAAGAACCAAGACAAAAAAATACTTCAACGTCTTGGCTCTTGATTCTTTACTCTATTTCCCGAGCCTGCCTAAGCAAATTACCAGGCTATCCCTCCAATACGGTATTTCGATACCAAATGTTTGCTTTGCCTTGCTTTTATCCATTACCGAATACGACGGACGCGTGGCTTTGGTAACATATTCATCCGTGCGGATGGGTACAGCTTTCACTTTAGTACCTGATATATCAAATATAGCACGTGCAAAATCAAACCACGAGGTTACCCCTTCATTGCTGTAATGATAAATACCATAAGCCTGGCTATTGTTTTGTATGATATATAAGATAAAGCATGCGAGGTCGATAGCATAAGTCGGCGTGCCCACCTGGTCGGCAATGATGGTTAACCGCTCACGCTCGCCGCCCAGCTTGAGCATGGTTTTAACGAAATTATTGGCGTACTCGGAATATAACCAGCCGGTGCGAATAATAAAATGCTTATCGAGCTTTGCAGCAACAGCAATTTCGCCATCGCGCTTGGTTTTGCCGTAAACGCTAATCGCATTCGCTTCGTCGGTCTCTTTAAGCGGATGGGCTAAATCGCCCTTAAAAACAAAATCGGTTGAAATATGAATCAATACCGCACCATGTTCTTTGCAAAGCACTGCCAAATTTTCAGCACCTGTTTTGTTTACTTTTTCAGCAATTTCAGCTTCATCCTCTGCCTTATCTACCGCAGTATACGCCGCGCAATTGATTATCCAGCCGGGTTGGTGAGCTTCAAAAAGCCGCTTCAAACCGTCGTTATTTAAGATATTCGCTTCACTTTCTTCCGGAAAAATTATCGGGGTAACATTATTTGCCGCAGCAACAGTTTTTATACATTGCCCCAGCTGACCTGAAGCACCAAAAACCAAAATATTCTTCATGTAAGGTATTTTTATCTCCAACCGCAATTTCGAATCGTCTGGCAAATATGCCTACAATTTTTATATCAGCCGAATTAATGAGTTAGTTATCGTTTTTCTTTATCAATTTCTTTGCAGTGCGCATTAATACCGGCGGCATAATATCTGCAACAACGTCTCTAAAGGTAATCGGCTCTTTTTCTATATCACCCTTGTCGCGGCCTTTAAATAGGGTTCCGTGCGTTTTATTGCTAATTTCGCTTTTAGGCCGGCCATTTGAGTAATAATATAAAGCCAGCGACTTCCGGCTCCTATCCGACGGACAGGTTAGCGGATCAGGATGGCCGTGGTAAGAAAAGTCCGTTGTAGAGAAAATAGCCACTCTGTTAAATACCGGCAGCACTTTTCTGTGCGATTTGGTCATATGCTCGTCCCAAAGTTCAAAATGTCCGCCATAGCTTTCTTCCCAGTCTTTGTTAAGATATACTAAAAGATTAATGCGACGGTCGAGTTTGCTGAAGTCGTGCTTATTAAAATCGGCATGCACTTTCAATAGACCACCCGGCTTAATCTCGTGATAGCCGCCGCCTACGAAGTAAGGATCGGGTAACAGGACTTCCTTAATACCTGTCAATTCTTGCAAAAACTCAAGTATTGGCTGCGAGTTAAGGTAGTGCGCGAATGCTTTTGTAACATCGCTGAAATATTGTTCACCTTTAGCCTCGAATTTTTTCTCGTTATGATTGTCGTAAGTAATTACTTCTTTCTTTTTTGATAGATCCGGAAAATCATTCAGTACCTGGGTCAAAATCTCTTCATTAAAAAAATTATCGAAAACGATACTTGGAAAAGGTTTTGCGGTAAGGTATTCCTGTTTTTTATCCCTGGCCAGTTGTTGCAGGTCTTTGATCTCCGGGTTCAGAAAATTCATGCGGTAAATTTAATAATTTACGAATATAAATATTCTGGCGGGGTTAATGCAGAAATAAGCAGAATCAAGCGCACGTGCGCTTTTCGGCCTGCGATTCCGGTTTCCCCTTTTTAATATAAAATATGTGGGGAGATCATCGGAAACATCTTAGCTGAACGCCAGGCACCAATTTGACGGTAAATTTAGCGACAGCTTTGTGTATATTTTCCCTTAAAGAAACATTAAAATTTCAAATAATTCATTATTAATTATTTACATATTAATCAAAACGAAATCAACTGATAATGAGCAATTTACATAGCGTCCGAGGTGTTCGTGCAAAAAACGTGGAACACTTGAAAATGTAAACAACTGTAAATCAATTCATTTTAAAACAGGTAAGTTGGTCGCATAAAAAACGGAACGCCTGTGCAGCTGGAAAGGTTATAGCTTGCGGCGTTTCCAGCCTCCTTTTTCTTTCACATTCGCTTAAAGCTACCTATTACCGGTAAATTCAATTAAATTTGCCCTCAATCTGTACCGCTTGAAACAAAACGCAAAGTATTACTACAACAAGTTAAAGGCTACCAATATAATTGCCAACTTTTTAAATTTAAGCAGCATACAAATCTCAAACGTATTGCTGCTGATGTTACTGATACCTATCATTACCCGCATCATCGGCATCCGGGAGTTTGGTATAATTATGTTCGCCAGCAAGTTTTCACAATTGGCAGGGTCGGTAATCAATTATGGAACAGGACAGTCGGGCGTGCGCGATGTTGCCTTTCATATCAAAGATTCCAAAAAACTCAGCCCTGTATTTTACAGTAACCTGTTTATAAGGGTGATTATATTTGCACTGTACATCCTTCTGTTGTTCGTATTGCAATGGGTTAAGGTCGACTATTATCCGTATATTTTGTTTTCTATCCCTATAGCACTGGCCGAAGTAATAAACCCGCTTTGCTTTTTTATCGGCGCCGAACGGTTGAAACTGTTTAATTTATTGAACCTGCTATCGAACATTGCGACTATCGTAGCCATTTTCATTTTCATCAAAAGTCCAGCAGATTCAATTTGGGTAAATTTTATTCTTGGCGGGGCAAATGCGATTACTTACCTGGGACTGCTCGTTTATTTTGGCAGACAATATGGCCTCGGATTCAAGTTTCCATCTGTTAATGAATTGCTTAAAATCGGAAAAGATAATTTCTATCTCACCGTCAACAATATCTCTGTTAACCTGCAGCAATCTATTATCATATTTGCATTGCCAAGGTGGGGACTGGCGGCATTTTTAGGCCCTTATACGCTTTGCGATAAAATTATTGGTCAATGCCGTATCCTGCTTATTACAGTTTCAAATGCAATTTATCCAAACGCGGCGAGACTGTTTCAGCAAAGCACAAGCCTTTGGGATGTATACCGCAAAAAGACCAAGTATCTATTGGCCGGCGTATTTCTTGCAGGCTCGATATTTATCGTTGTACTGGCCGACCCTATTGTATTCCTCTTATCTAAAGAGCATAACGCTACCGCTATTATAATTTTAAGGGTGATGGCTTTTGTACCAATAATGTCGGCATTGAACGTGCTGAATGTGCTGGACCTCTTGCTAAAAAACTACACCAATTATATTTTCCGGATTGCCATATTGCTGTTTATACAATCGGTGATAGTAGCATTCATATTGGTTAATATCGGCGGCGCGTTTGCTGTGGGGATGTTTACATTGATAATTGAAACCAGCGCCGTGGTGATGTACGAATACGCAATTAAAAAACCTTACCTGCAAAATGCATAAGCCAGTTGCCGTTATATTGCTCAACTGGAATACGCCGGAACATACGGCGAATTGCATATTGTCGCTGCAAGAGTTTTGCAATGCAGATTTATTCGATATTATCGTGGCTGATAACGGCTCCACCGATAATTCTTTATCGCTCCTCCGAACGCAGTTTCCCGCTTTAATTTATATCGAAAATAAAGAGAATCTCGGGTTTGCAGAGGGTAATAACCGGGCGTTGGAATATAGCATCAGCAATGCCTACACTTATTCGCTGGTGATGAACACAGATACTACTGTTGATGAGGATTTAGTAGCAGGCCTGGTGCGCCATATGGAAAATCATGCGGAAGCTGCTGCCGTACAGCCAGCCATTTACTGGATGCACGATAAAACCAAAATCTGGAACGGTGAAGGAAAATTCAATAAGTTTATTGGCAAAACCGTTTCCGACTTATCCGTGCCCGATGAGGCTGCTCTAACAACCTATAAAGTCGCCGAATGGGTTACCGGCTGCTGTATGTTGCTGCGCAATTCGGTCTTACAAAAAAGTGGGCTCTTCAATAAGCTCTTTTTTTTGTATTTCGAAGATGTGGAGCTTTCTTTTAAACTGAGAGATGCAGGTTTCGAACTGCATTACCTGCCGTCAAGCAAAATGTACCACGAGGCCGGCGTATCGGCCAAAGTATCAGCGCCGAAGAAAGAAGGTTCCCTTAGCCCGGTTATTCATTACTATGTTAGCCGCAACCACATATGGATTTTGAGGCGATATGGCAATCCGCTGTTTTATCCTATCAACCTGTTTTATAACGGCTTTTACTACCTTGCCCTGCTTGGCTATTTTATATTAAGGCGGCGTAATCAAAAGGCAAAGTTGCTAATTAAGGGGCTTAAAGAAGGAATTTTCACGCCAAAAAAGGTAATTTGGCCCACACAATACAAGTAACGCGCGAGAATGCTATTCATATTCCCACTTATTTACCTCACCTCGTTCTTCATAGCGTGCCGTGAGGTTTTCAGGGGCGAGAAACAGGGATTGCTTGTATTCGTCATCTTCGGCCTTTCTATGTACACCACGGCAATGTCGGTTGCATTTTTACTGGGCCTGAAGGATTTTATCCCGGTCTTTCAATATTTTAAAGAGATGTTGGTATTGGCCACACTCCTGCTCAATATTTTAACGCTCAGCTACCGTCCCCGCTTGCACCTCGTCGACTACCTGATACTCGGCTTTTTGGCTTATACATTCATCTTTGCAATACTCCCCATCGGCGAACAAAGTTTTTTTGAAAGGTTGATAGCTTTTAAAAGTATGTCTTTCTTCGTGGTGGTTTATTTTACCGGGCGGCTGATGGATATACAGTCGGTATACATCAGCAAGTATTTTAATTTTGTTGTGCTGCTTACCATAGCTGCCGGCGTAGTAGTTGCTTTTGAAGCAATTTCCAATCAGCACCTGCAATCCAAAACCGGCTTTGCCGACTATGTATATTACTTTTTCAACTTCGAGCCGGGAGGAGATTACGGCCTGAGCTGGACGTTCCAGTCCGAAGGCGGATACAAGCGTTTCGCCAGCTTTTTTGCCAACCCGCTGGAACATGCGTCTGCCACCTTGTTGGCCCTGGCAATTATTATCGCTCTTTTTAACCGCGACGATAACAAATTTAAGCCGAGCGGAATAGGGTGGCTGGCTATAGGTGGTTCTTTCCTGTCGATTATTTTTGCGCTGTCCCGTGCTCCCCTGGTTAGTTATTTCCTGATAATTTACGTTTATGCGCTGCTCACCAAAAAGAAATATATTACCCATGCCGTGCATGCGGCGCTTGGCGCTGGCTGCTTATATTTAATTTATGTTTTCACCCGGTTTGGCGAACGCAACAGCGGCATTACCGAGATTGTTGTAAACACTATCGATTTCAGTAACCCGTCCAGCGTAGGGCATATATTGGAGTGGATGGAGGGCCTGCTTTCGATGGTTGAAAAGCCGTTTGGACTTGGCTTAGGTACCTCCGGCAGGGTTGCAGGTAGCCTGGGCGAGAATGTGGGCGGCGAGAACCAGTATATTATTATTGGTGTACAGGCGGGTATTATCGCGTTGGTGATGTACCTTTCCATTTATATAACGCTGATAAAAACCAGTTTGAAATGGTTCCCGCGGTTAAGTGGCAAAGAAAAAAAGGTTTGCCTGGCGGTATTATTAATAAAAGTCGGCTTTTTTATACCTCTGCTAACCTCGGAAGTTGAATCATCGTCGTATATTTCGTACATGAGCTGGTTTCTGTGCGGCTTATTATTGAGCATAATTATGAAACCGCGCGGGCCTGAATTAGTACCTGTATCTAATGATTGAAAATATAATCAGAAAATTAAAAAACGACCCCAACTATAAATGGGAAAGCCCGCACTCAACGCGCGACTTAATCAGCATTAGCTGGGTCAGGCTGGTACAAGTTTCGCGGGGATTGTTTTTGAAGCCGTTTTTAAAAAAATCAAAGGGTCTTTTATTTGTTGGAACGCATGTTAAAGTACGACATGGTTACAAAATAAGAGCCGGTAGAAACCTGATACTGGAAGACAACGTAAGCCTGAATGCCCTTTCTGAAAACGGAATTATCTTAGGCGATCAGGTATCCATAGCCCGGGATTCCATTTTGTTTTGTACCGGTATAATTGCGCACCGCGGCAAAGGTATTACTATCGGCGACCGGACTGGCGTAAGTGCAAGAGCCTATTTTGCAGGCCAGGGTGGCATTACCATCGGCAGCGATGTGATAATGGGGCCAAACGTGCAAATATTCTCGGAAAACCATGCTTATGCTGATACAAGTCTTACTATAAAAGAACAGGGTGTGGTAAAACAGCCAGTATCCATCGGCGATAATTGCTGGATTGGCGCGGGCTCGACCATTTTAGCAGGAGTAATATTAGGCGATGGATGTGTAGTGGCTGCGGGGAGCGTCGTAACCAAATCATTCCCGGGCAACTCCGTAATTGGCGGCATACCTGCCAGACTGATAAAAACCAGGGGAGAAAACTAATGCCGAAGCCGTTAACCATAGCAGTTGATGTGCGCGACCTGCGCCTGGCAAAAACCGGCACCCGTACCTACCTGGAAGAACTTTGCAAGGAATTTAAAAAAATGGAAAGCGCCGAATTGCGTTTCCATTTTTTGGATACTTCAATTCCCGTATATACCGGTCAGAATAAGTTATTGAAGTACGTTGAACACGCCAGGTACCAGCTATGGAAACAGTTGTCCTTACCATTGAAGGCGCTTTTCAAGAGATGTAATATTGTTTTTTGTACCGACAATTGCGTACCTATTATTCATTTAGGGTATCAAACGGTACCAGTCTTTCATGACGCGTTTTGTTTTGAGTCGCCGGAGGCTTATGGTAAGTTGTGGTTGTGGCTGTATATGAAAACTGCTATTCCGGCTGCAAGGCGGTCGCGGTTTGTTATAACGCCGACGGAGTGGTCAAAAAAACAAATTCATCATTACACCCAAATACCGAATGAAAAGCTGCTTGTGGTTTACGAAGGGCCCAAGCATTTAGAGCTAGATAAGGCGGCGAAAAGCAACAGCCTGCTTGATAAATATTCCTTGTCGCCCAAAAACTATCTGCTGCACGTGGGCTCGATGTTTAAACGGAAAAACATCCCTGCGCTTGTTGAGGCTTTTGCTATTGTAAAAAGCACAAGTCCCGCGTTAAAACTCGTGCTGGCAGGCCCCAGTCCTGCCAATGAATTTGATAGTGATTACAGGTTGATAAAGGATGCTATCGACAAGAATAGTCTGAAGGATGATGTAATTTTAACCGGCTATCTTTCGGATTCGGATTTAAGCGTCATTTATCAAAACGCATTATTGTATATCTTCCCTTCTACTAACGAAGGTTTTGGTATCCCGATATTGGAGGCATTCAAGAACGATTTACCAGTATTAGTGGCCAATAACACATGCCTTCCCGAGGTTGGCGGAGAAGCGGTTTTACAGTTTAATCCGTTTGATGTGGCGGATATCGTCGAAAAGATCAATCTTATATCAAACGATTCAGAGCTACGTGCTGATATGATACTGAAAGGCCGGGAGCGGTTAAGTCTTTTCTCATGGCAAAATACAGCAAGGCAATTGGTTGAAATATTTAGCGAAGCAGTTTAAGCCTCTACAAACACCGTCACATGTTCATCAGCAACCATCTCCCAGTTAAATACACTTAAAGCCCGTTCCTGGGCTTTTCCAGCAAGGGAAAGCATTTCCGGATAATTTGCCTCGCAATAATTTATTTCTTCCGTCAGCGATTCGATATTGCCTTTTTTAAACATGCGGGCTGTATCCTGCACAGCATATTGATTTTCCTCGATATCGCTTACAATTAGCGGAACATTAAGCCCCATCACTGTTAAGACCACAGGCGATAAACCTTCAACGTCTGAAGGCTGTATGTAGCAATACGCATTCATCATCAGGGTATTCACATCATCGCCATAAACGTAACCAGGGAAAATAATGTGTTCATCACCCATATCAAACAAAGTCTGCTCATATGGCGACGGGTTAGGTGAGCCACCTATCAATACCAACTTTTTACCGGAATTTGAATTTTTAAAACCAGGAATAAGGTAATGCAAACCCTTGTCAGGTATAAACCTGCCAACAAACAAATAATAGCTTCCCTTGGTAAGATCAAGCCTTTGCAAAATATCGCTGCTGCCATCCTTTACGGGCTCAATCTCGCTACCGAACGGAATAAATTTGAATTCCTTATTAAAGCGCTCTTCGAAAAGCCTTTTTGCTATTACATTATCAAATATTACCTCGTTGGGGATGTGGGCGGTAATAAACGCAGATAGCTTTAAATAAAGCTTACCATACCATGGCCATTTGTCACGCTTCCAATCTACGCCGTCCTGGCTGATAAAAACCTTTTTGCCGAACATGCGTAAGGGCAGTGCCCAGATACTGTTACCGCCGTTTTGAATATGTACAATATCTGCCGTGTTGTTAACAATAATATCCCAGGTACATTTGAAAGAATGCAATAGGGTATCGAAGCCCTTTTTACTGGTAGTAGTGAGCGTTTTTATTTTTACGCCTTTGTATTCGTTAACGTCAACGAACACATCGGGGTAACGACGGTTGTAGGCTACAACGCTGTGACCTCTTTTAACAAGTCGCGGAAATAATTCTAAAGCAAATTTATCAGCCCCGGCAGCACCTTTTGACGGGGGCACTGACCGAAAGCCAAAGGCAGCAATACGCATTATGGCAGTAAAATTTATAATGCAATTATATCTTCTTTTTCGGAGATATTCTCTTTTACAGAGTAAATGCCTTTTTCTGTTAAAAATTCAGTGTAGTAATCGTCTATATATTCTCTCAGGGCGACTTTCCAATCGCGCATAATATTCATATTTCTTAACTCAAGCTTCCTGTTTATGAGGCGTTCAGAGGTCGGTCTTGGGGCAAAATAAGTGTCTTTGAAATAATTTGAGGAAACTTCATGAAAAGTAACTTCGTTTTCAAGGTCAAGTATTCTTACCAGTTCTTCTGCAACTTCGCGCCTGCTGGTTTCGCCGTTGCACACCAGGTTGTATAAGCCCCAGTATTCCTTCTCAATCAGCAGCTTCACATTTTTAGCGAAATCAACGGTAAAGGTTGGCGTACCGTCTTTATCGTTAACGATAAACAAATCACGCTTGCCGGATGCCAGTTGCTTGATTATTTTGTTGATGAATTTCTTGTCTTTATCAGGTCCGCCGCCCATCATCCAGCCTGCCCGGCAAATGATGTAACGTCTGGCGTTTTCACGCACATAACGTTCACCCATATATTTCGAACGGGCATAGTGGCCAAGCGGATTAGGTTCGTCCCAATCATCATAAAAATCTTTAGTGCCGTCAAAAATACCCGCCGTGCTGATGTATAATAAAGGGATATCTAAATTATTGGCGATAAAAACGGCGTTTTCAACTGCGGTAGTGTTTGTAAGGTAGGTATCTTCCAGGTTTAGCTCGCAGAATTCAAGATCGGTATGAGCTCCCAGGTGAAAAAGGTAGTCGGGGTTATAATTTTCAACTTCTTTTTTATACTTGTCGAAGTCCCTGAAATCTAAAAAACTAAGCCATTTTTCATTTACATCCTTATCAGTGCACTTAACTTCGTAGTCGTCTTTAAATATGCGATAAAAGGCTTCTCCGAGCATTCCGCCCGAGCCGGCAATGTAAATCTTTTTCTTCATATAAATGTTAAAACCATAAGGCGAATCTGGTAGCTGATTCAACGAGTGCGACAGGGTGCAGATGTCTTCACGTCCCAAAATTACTTTTTTTTTGACTTACTTACCAGAATATTTTTTCTAAAACCGTTAATAATTAGATTAAATAATTCAAATTCTTTGATTTTTAGTACAGTTAGATAAAATTTCAGCAACTAAAAACATCGTTAACTTTATCTTTGAACACCAAAAAACAATGCGTGCAAATCAAGTTTATATTAATACGGAGCAAATGTGTCATTACGCTACAGTAACAAATCAAACTATTTTACCGGGTACCGGCAGCCTGAATAACAAGGTTGAAAATGTAAGTAAACTGAGGTAAACTATTCTCCAAATTTTAAACTTCTAAATTTTATCACGCTATTATCATCTATTACAAGCATCTTTGACTTTTGTTTGTATTAAATTAACATTTTAGCCCGAATGAATATTCTTGTGGTACATCGCGCCTGGTATCCAACCGGTGGAGACTGGACGTATGTTGAAAATGTGGTCAACATTTATGAGCAAAAAGGGCACAATGTTATTCCTTTCTCCATGCACGATGAGCGGAACACCCCCTCTGCCTACAGTGATTATTTTATTGAAAACATAGACTATAAAAATGTTAAGCGCGGCCTGGCTGCCGGTGTTAAAGTTGTGATGAAGAGCATCTATTCGTTTGAGGCACAGCGTAACCTCGAAAGGCTTTTAGATAATGTTAAAATAGACTTTGCGCATTTGAATGTCATCCATCATTATATTACGCCAACCATCTTAAAAATATTAAAGAAAAGAAATATTCCTATCATCTGGACACTGCACGAGTACACTCCTATCTGCCCAGATAGTATCTTCGTGAGTCATGGCGAGGTTTGTGAGCGCTGTTATGGCGGCAAGTTTTACAACTGCATCACCCATTCCTGTAAAAAAGGTTCTTACCTGGCCAGCACAGTTGCTGCGCTCGAAAATTATATCCATAAGTACCTGAATTATTACGCTTATGTGGATCATTACGTTTGCGCATCAAATTTCCAGTTAGAGAAGTATAAACAGTTCGGATTTTTTAATGATAAGCTGGTGCAGATTTATCATGGCTATGATTATGCCACTGTTGAGCTGGCCCGGCAATCATCGGGCAAGACCGATGAAAAATATATTGTTTTTGTAGGCCGCTTAGAGAAAATAAAAGGAGCGCATACGCTATTAAAGGCTATGCAATCACATCCTGATATCAAATTAAATATTATTGGCGATGGCGGACAGGAAGCGGAATTATTGGCTTTCAAAGAGGCAAACGGACTCGATAACGTACACTTTCTTGGCAAAAAGGATAAGCTGGAACTTTTAAAGATCATTAACGGCTCAGAGTTTTTGATATGCCCGTCGGAATGCTACGAGGTATTAGGCTTTACTGTGGTTGAAGCCATGGCTATGGGTAAACCCGTTATAGGTGCTGCAATTGGCGGCATACCAGAAATGGTGATTGATAATTATACAGGCTTGCTTTTTCAGCCCGGCGATGCCGTGCAGTTAGCGACGCATATTGGAACCTTATACAAAAATGAAGGCATGGCAGCCGAAATGGGGAAAAATGCTGAGATACATATTAATAAAATTGTGAATAACGAGACGCATTTTGAAAACCTGAAAAAGCTGGTACCCGGGTTGTAAACTTACCCTTCACGCTATCTTTACATTGATTATCTAAAAAATCGCTTATAAAACGGTAACTTTGCATCCTTAAAAATTTAGCAAAGCAGGATGGCGTGGTCAGAAAAATTAAAGCTCAATAAACAGCTGGTAAGAACTATAACCGAAAGCGGGTTAACAAGCCCCAGGGAGGTTCAGCAAAAAACACTGGCGCGCATTTATGGCGGACAGGATGTTATTGTTTCAGGCCCTGATAGCTGCGGGAAAACTACCACCTATTTGCTGGCCGTACTCAGTCGCATTAAGTTTAATCCTGAAGGTGTTCCGCTGGTATTGATTCTTGTGCCAACGAAAGAGGATGTTTTTTTGGTTATCAATGAACTGGAGCGCCTCGGCAGTAATAAACAGTTGTCGGTTGTTGGTTTATATCCTGCACCCGGCACTGAAAGCCAGATAGACGCGCTGGCTGAAGGAGCTGATATTGTGGTGGCAACGCCAGACCGTGCACGTGCAATCTACCTAAAACTTGGTCTCAATCTTAATAAAATTGAACTGCTGGTTGTTGACGATGCCGATTTAATTGTAAAACAAGGCCTTCAGCTGCCTGTGGTAGAACTGGCCAACAGCATTACCAAATGCCAGCGCCTGGTATTTACCAGTGTAATTCATGACAAGCTAAACAGGATGATCGAGCCGTTCATGCAATCGGCTTCCGTTGTTGAGATTGAAGAAATTGGCGATAGCAAGTTCGAAACATTGCCACAGCTTTTGTATCAAGTCCCTAACTTTACTACCAAACTTAATTTGCTTAACCTGTTTATGCAGGACGCTGAAGTATTCACCAAAACGGCCATTTTCGTAAATACCCGCCAAACTGCTGAGAAGGTCTATCAGACATTGCAAAATAGTCGGGCTAAAACTGTTGGGGTGCTAAACTCGTGGTCGATAGAGCTGAATAATATTGCTTCTGTAGATGATTTCAAGGAGAATACAAATGCGAAGGCGCTGATAATTTGCGATGGTGCCAAAGAAACTTTTAATCCCCGGGGCATTCCATTTGTTATAAATTTCGAAATGCCCGTTAGTGTTGAAGATTTTGTTAACCGGATAAAAACAGATACCCCACCTTCGGACGATGACACGATGGTTTTAACCTTCGCCACAGATATCGAGCTAACGGATGTTAAGCGAGCAGAGCAGATCATCGGCCATAAAATCCAGGTAGGCGAACTGCCTGTCGATTTGGTTATAAGCGAAGGAAAAAAAACCACACCTGAGGCCAAAGCTGAATCTTTAAAGACCAAAAGCCCTGCCAATGCGCCCGGCGAAGCGTTCCATCAAAAGAAACCCGAAAATGCTAAGACCAGTAACTATGGGGCTGGTGTTAAGGCTAAAATGAATAATAAAAAGAAACACGGATAGCGCGACGAGGCGAAAGGTATTTGGTTGATTGACTTACTTATCAAACTGGGTGCTCAAGTACAATTCCTCTACTTTTTTTCTCGCCCAGGGAGTTTTACGCAAAAAAGTAAGACTTGATTTGATGCTCGGGTTATCTAAAAAACAGTTGATGCGAATGCGGTAGCCCAATTCTGACCAACCATAATGCGCCACAAGTTCATTCAATATCATTTCGAGTGTTTTTCCGTGAAGCTTATTATTGAGTTGCTGTTGCGTCATGTTGCAAAAATAAAAGGCAGAGACACAAATCCTGCGCCTCTGCCAATAATATTTATTCTTTCTCTACGTAATTCTTCAGAGAGATACCTGTTATATGCGTCCAGCCTTTAGTAAAGCTTTCTCTTGAGAAGTCCTTGCTTACTTGCGGGAAAGTATGTAAGCCTGTATGCGTTAATTTCACCCGGCTTTTATCACCCTCATCAAAAATCTCCCAGGTTACAAATGATTCACCCGGATAGCCGTCGTACTGCCAGCTATGCGTCAACTTTTTACCGGGCACAACCTCAGTAATTTTGCAAAGGTGCAGGTATTGCTGCTCCGGTGAACCTCCCCAGAATTGAAACTCAAAGCCAATTTCGGGCTTAAATTCCTTCAAGTCGAAATACCATTCCTTCATTTTGTCTTTGTCGGTAATAGCCTGCCAAACACGGTTGGCGCTGGCGTTATAGGTCTGCTCAATAACAAATGGTTCTGTGTTCATAGTGTTTATGATTATTTAGTTTTCAAATTATCTGTTCTTGCTTCTTTTTCCAGGAAATCGCCCAGGGCGCCCAGTTTCTCGGTCCAGAATTTGCGGTATTGCTCTACCCAGGCAGATACCTCATTAAGCCTGCCAAAATTTGCCTTACAATACCTGTCCCTCCCTTCCTGTTTTATAGTAATCAGCCCACATTGAGTTAAAATCTTGATGTGCTTCGACACAGCCGGGCGGCTAATCTCAAATTTATCTGCTATGGAATTAAGATTTAAAGATTGATTGGCGAGTAATCCAATAATCTCTCTTCGTGTAGGGTCGGCAATCGCCTGGAAAACATCTCTGCGCATATTTATGAAACCTTTTGGTTACAAATATAAGCGAAACCTTTCGGTTACACAAATCTTAATCACGGATTTTAGCAGATGAAGTTGATGACACGGATGGATGAGGGGCTAATCAAAAAGAATCGCTGGTGCTGGCTGATGAACTGACGCCGCAAATAAATACCCTTTGATCACAGATATTAGCAGATGAAGTTGATGACACAGATGGATAATGCGTATAGGTTGATAAAAAAGAATCGCTGATTTTGGCTGATGAACTGATGACGCAGATGTTTGAAGTTAGTTAATCGAAATAGAACGCAGACATTTCGCGGACGCGCTAATAACGTACACATATTTGATAGAGCGATTCCATTATGGGAGCCGCGTTGAAGTATTATCAGTTTCATCGCCGGATATTATCTGCGTCATCAGATAAATCAGTTAATATCTGAAATCTGTTTTTTTGTTTAATCAACCAGTCTGCGATCCTATTTATCCGCCGGATTTTTCTTCCCTGCCGATAATTTTTCAACCAGCTTAGTCAATCGCTCCTGTTTAGTTTTTTCTTGTTTAGCAGATAATATCCAAATCACATATTCTTTTTTATTGCTGTAGGAAAGTTTCTGGTAAAATTCCATCGCAGCGGGCACAGGCGCCAATACATCATTCATTTCGGCGGGCAGCTTAATTTGCTTGTTATCTACGTCGATATAATTGGCGTAATCGTTCTTTTTGATTTCTTCATTGCAGGAGTCTGAGACCTTAGATTGCCCCAATGGCCTGAAACGTAATGCCGTCCATGTTTGGTCGATAGCGGCTGCAGCGACGCCATTATAGCCATACACGGCCAGTTCATCCCAACTGCTCATCATCTCTAAATCTGAGGGTATGCCCGAGCTCTTTTTCGGATAGGTAATCCAAAAGATTGTACCAGGTTTTAAAGCGGGCATAATAACTATTAGCCGCTCTTTCAACTCGGTGCTGTTTTTAACGAATAGCTGTATGCCATCAAAATCGCCGCCCAGGTCAAAAGCTGTTTCGGTTCCCTCGGGCATAGGCTCAATTGTTGCCAAATAGTTTTCAGGCGCGCAGTAAAACAGCCAGCGCTTGCCGGATTTTACCTGTAGTTTTTTTGCCACCGGGCTTATCGTATCCATGGTTTATATTGTGTTTATAACAAATGTAGGCAAGGCGGTTATTATCTTTACAAAAAATTTATATCAGCGTAAAAAATCGCAATAATGAAGAAGTGGGGAGAGGTCTGAAGTCGGGAGTCTTTAGTTCTAAATCACGCTGATAGTAGACAACTGTTACTTTATAATGAATTATACCGATATCGACAGCCGTAGACAGGCATTTATATTCGAGCTTGATGATGTGCTTTATCCCGAAAAGGATTATTTATTCCAGGTTTACTACCTCTTCGGCGGGCTTTTGGAATACGCCACCCTGATTGATGCCAGGCAGACAACCGACATGATGGTTGATACGTATATTAATGAAGGGAAGGAATTGGTATTTGACCGATTGAAGGAAAAATTGCAGGTGGATGAAAAATATCGTGCGGGATTAAAGGATTTAATGATAACCGCCAAGCTGCCTTTGAAACTGCTCTTATATCAAAATATGCTCAACCTGTTGCAGGATATTGTTATCGACCGTAAAAAAATATTTATCGTTACCAACGGCAGCCGCGAAATGCAGCTGAATAAGATAAAGCAAGCCGAATGGCACGGATTAGAGCAATACTTAACGGTTTATTTTACAGACGAATTTAAGCCAAAGCCCGAGTCGGACATTATAGACTTATTGATAAAAGATTATAACTTGCAGCGGCGCGAAATATTGATGATCGGAAACTCTGAAACAGACAGGATTTGCGCCGAAGCAAGTGGTATTGATTATTTAAACGTTAATAATTTTTTATAAGCCGAAAATAATAACATAGTTTATTTATTTTCGTTTAAATACCTGTTTAAAAGGAAACAACTTACACAACTGATATGAGAAAAATATTTTACTTACTTATAATTCTGTCAGCCGGTTTTATTTCGTCCTGTAAAAAAGATAAAAAGACCACTGGAGGCGGCACTACAGACCCAACCCAACCATCAAAAAACGGAACTACAATCCAACTTGCACAGGACTCTATCTGGCTTTACGCTAAGGAGAACTACCTGTGGAACGACCAGTTGCCGACATACGCCGATTTTAAACCGCGCTCGTTTACCAATGCAGCACCTTTAACAGCGTTATCAAATGAGATGGATGCATTGTCGCAATATGCTATAAACCCTGCAACAAGCAAGCCTTATGAATATTACAAATATGACCCGGGCCGGGCTAAATATTCGTTTATTGACGATGGCACAGAGACCGGTGCGCTAAATGGCGTTAAAGGAGACTTTGGTTTTGACTATAATTATAACGCAGTAGACGATATTCGTTTTATCTATGTATATCCCGGCTCGCCGGCCGCACTGGCAGGTATCAGGAGGGGTTATCAAATCACAAGTGTAAACCAAAGAACAAGCATCTCTTATGATGGCGTTTCCGGCGGACATACTTATGGCGACGGTTCCGGATCCAACCTTAACTTCGTTTACAATGCAGTATTTAACAGTGGCAATATCACATTAATTATCAAAAGGCCAGACGGTACTACTTTTACCGCAAGCCTCAGCACAAACACTTATACTGTAAATCCTGTACTGAAAGACACAGTATATGATGTTGGCGGTGGCAGAAAAATCGGCTATTTTGTTTTCAACAGCTTTACCTCTGATGCCAATGCAGACCCTAAAATAGATGCTGTTATGAACAAATTTGCCACTGCTAATGTAACCGATGTAGTTGTTGATTTACGATACAATGGGGGTGGCTACGTTTCAACGGCAGAATATATTGATAATTACCTGGTGCCAACTGCAAAGAACGGAAGTTTAATGTACACCACTACTTTTAACAGTATCCTGTCGTCAAATAAGGAAACACTTTTAGGAAATCAGAAACGTCGTGATGATAGTGGTAATTTGTATTCGCTTAAGGATATCGACTATTCGCAAAATTCGCAATTCAATAAACCGAACTTTGTTAAAAAAGGTTCATTAAATTTAGGCCACATATTCTTTATAGTAACCGGCAGCACTGCATCAGCAAGCGAGCTTACTATTAATAACCTCCGCCCGGTGGTTGACGTACAGTTAATCGGTGAGCAAAGCTACGGTAAACCGGTAGGCTTCTTTGATATTGAAATCAATAAGTACACCATGTTTACGCCCGAATTTGAAACTAAAAACTCTGCCGGCCAGGGTGGTTATTATGATGGCATGACACCTGGCACCGGCGGCTACAACGGTATAAACGACTTTGACGATTTCACCGTTGAATTCGGAGATCCATCGGAGGCCCTGCTGGCCCACGCAATTAATTTTGTAAAGACCGGTACTTTCGGCGCGCCTAAGAAGGTTATTCAAAGTCTTTCTGCGGATAACAGCAAAACATTCTCGCTTGCCGCTTCGCACGATAAATCCATCGAGCTGAACAAACATAAATTCCAGGGAATGTTATTTAACTTTAAGAAAGTGACGCTGAAGAAGTAAGCTGAAAGCGAAAAGCAGAAAGCTATTTTACCACGTATATAAAAGCCGGAAGATTAATAATCTTCCGGCTTTTCGCTTTAGTCTTTCTGCTTTTAGCTTTAATCTGCTAATTCTCTTAAATCCACTGCAACTACGCGGGATATGCCCTGCTCAACCATGGTTACGCCGTAAATAATATCGGTGCTGGCTATGGTGCGCTTGTTATGACTAATGATAATGAATTGGGACTCTTTTGAGAATGCCCTGATAATATTATTAAACTTGTCGATGTTGGTGTCATCAAGCGGTGCGTCAACCTCATCGAATATACAGAATGGTGCAGGCTTCAGCAGGTAAAGCGAGAACAAAATAGCCGTTGCCGTTAATGTCTTCTCCCCTCCTGACAACTGGTTGATAGATAATGGTCTTTTCCCCTTTGGCTTGGCGATAATATCGATGTCCGAATCCAGCGGGCTCTGCGGATCAGTTAGTACAAGGTCGCATGAATCCTCTTCGTTAAACAGGGACCGGAATACTTTGATAAAGTTTTCACGCACCAGGGTGAACGAGGTCAGGAATTTCTCTTTGGCCGTATCGTCAATTTCCTGGATGGTTGCCAGCAATGACGCTTTTGCGTCACTCAGGTCCTTTTTTTGCGCCTGGATGAAGGTATAGCGCTCATTCATCTCATTATAAGCCTCAACTGCCATAGGGTTAATAGCGCCAAACTCATCAAGCCGTTTTTTTAGCCGTTCCGCTTTTTCTCTTATATCATGCTCGTTTTCACCTGCAACCATTTCGGCTTCCGGCAAATCCTGGATATCTATATTAAACTCCACCGACAAGCGTTCTTTAAGCGCATTCAACTCCAGTTTTAAGTTATTGCGCTCGTCTTTCAGCTCATTTTCAATCAACTCGGCATTGTCCTTTTTCTTCCTGAGCGCAGTTATTTCATCCTCGGTCTCGCTGATTTTTCCGCGCCATGCATAGTGTTCCTGTTCTGCCTGCTGCGTCGCTTTTTCCAGTAAGTCCTTTTGCTCGTACATACCCAGCAGGTCGTCGTCAGTATTGTCAGACTGCTGCAGGTTTTCCTGTATGGCCAGCTTAACCTTTTCCAGCTCTTCGGTATTTACTTTTATACGGCCTTCCAGGTTTTCTTTTTGCGATTCCCGGTAATCCAAATCTTTTACAAGACCCGATACCTTATTCTGCTGTTGATGGAAGCGGATATTTTCCTGGTTGTAAGCGTTCGATTTTACCGAAACATATTCGTTAAGCTCGTTAAAAAGTTCTTGTTTTTCGGCCAGCAGTTCGCTTTGGGTTTGTTTTTGCCCTTTTAAATCTTCCAGCTGCGGTATTAAGGCTTGAGTTTCCTCTCTTATGCTTTCTATTTTCCGCGCGATGTCTTCCTTGCGGTTAAGGCTGTTCTCTATAAAAGTTTGGTATTGCTCCTGCCGGGTTTTAACAGTTACCAGCTCGGTATTCAGCAGGTTAAGATCGTGTTGCTTTTGTTTGATTACCGCTGCTTTGCCATCGGCTTTTAACCCGGTTAGCCTGGCTTGCAGGTTATCGAAGCGGGCCTTCAATTCCGTTACCTCAAGGTCAATCAATTTGATAACCTTAAGCAATGCCTCCAAATTTTTGGCGCGACCGATACGCTTACCTTCGAAGAGCCCAACGGAACCACCCGCCATGGTGTGCCTTGCTTTGTTGAACTTGCCGCTCTTGCCTATTACTACTACCCCATCCGGCAAGGCACTGTTGTTAAGCGCATTGTCGTTATCGTCGTTAACCAGGTAAACATTTTTGAGCAGGTAGTCACAAAGAGGCTGGTATTGCCGTTCAACTTCCACAACATTCAGGGCCGGGATAGCGCCTTCCAGTTCGGGTTTTTCCGAAAAGCCGGATGTAGTTTCATAACTATCAAGCACAAAAAATTGGGCACGACCCTGCGCAGCTTTGCTTAAAAGGTTTATGGCCTTTATAGCCTCGGTATAGTTAGAAACCACGTAATGGTTCATCAGCGGCTCCAGGTAGTTTTCTATGGCTACGCGGTATTCCTCACGGCAAAACAAGATATCGCTAAACAACGGTGCATTTTTAGACCACTCGGTATTCTTTTTCAAAAAGCGTATCGACTCGGGGAAACCCTCCAGGTTGTCAACCATACTTTTGGTAAGATTATACTCATTCTGCCTGGCGTCCAGCTTGCGGCTTTCGCGAATGATAGTTTCCTGCACCGTATTCAATTCCGCATCTGTTGCCGCTATTTGTTCCTGTAATTTGGTTTCGAAATCAACAGCTTCATTATAGTCTTTTTCCGCCGCCTCCACACGTTCGCGCAAGCCATCAACCGCCGTATTAAAGTGCGAAAGCTCCGCCTCCTTATTGGTAGCATCCTCCATATTGCGCTGACCTTCCTGCTCTAGGGCCTGCTCTTGTATTTTTAATATGTCGAGATCTTTTTCGGCTTTATAAGCCTGGTTTTGCAGGCGGGTATTTACATTAGTTAGCTCCGTCAGCTCCGCACGTGATTCAGATTGCTGTGCACGCAGGTCGTCTACTGCTTCCTTTAAATCAGCTACCTGTGAGCGTACTTTTTCGAGGTTTTCATCCTCCTGCAGCTTTTCTTCGGATAAGCGCTTGATATTATAAAAAACGTGGTTAAGCTGCGTTTTGTCTTTCTCCAGTTCTTCAGTTAATCTCGCTTCCTTATCCTGCTGAAATTTGAGCTGCTCGTTCTTTATCTTCTTCTCGCTTTCGTAGGCGCGGATTTTCGACACATATTCGTTGGTAGCCTTTTGCTGTATCGAAAGGTTTTTCTCTTTGGTAAGGCTGTCCAGCTTTTGCTGCTGCAGCGATGCTTCCAGCGTGTCAATCTGGGTTACAATCCCCGATTTACCTTCCTTATGCTTTTGCTCATGGTCCTCAATCCTGCTTAACGATTCGCTAAACGAGGCTATCCTGAACGACGCAAGCGTAATACTTAGCGCCTTGTATTGTTCTTTTAGCTGGTAATATCTTTCTGTTTTCTTAGCCTGGTTTTCCAGGGCTTTCAGGTTCTTCTCTATTTCGAAAAGCAGGTCTTCTACCCTTTCCAGGTCCGCCTCCGTATCTTTAAGCTTGCTGAAGGTTTGCTTTTTGCGGAGCTTATATTTAGATATACCTGATGCTTCCTCGAACAGATTACGACGCGATCCCTCCTTATTGGTTATAATCTCATCTATCATCTTTAACTCGATAATAGAATAAGAATCAGCGCCGATACCGGTATCCAGGAATAAGTCGGTGATATCCTTAAGCCTGCATTGTACATCATTCAGGCGGTACTCGCTTTCCCCGCTGCGGTATAGCCTGCGGGTGAGCGTTACTTGCGAAAAATCGGTCGGCAGGATATTTTTAGTATTATCAAAAGTGAGGGAAACTTCAGCCAGGTTGGCTGCCTTGCGGCTTTTGGTTCCGTTAAAGATAACGTTATCCATTTTTTCGGAGCGCAGCATACGTGTGCTCTGTTCGCCCAGCACCCAGCGAATGGAATCGACTACGTTAGATTTCCCGCAGCCGTTAGGACCCACAATTGCAGTTACACCCTCGTTAAAGTTAATGGTAATCTTATCCCCAAAGCTCTTAAATCCCTTGATTTCTAACTTAGTAAGC